>Bissell_p1__coassemble_476_pt1 | contig 26764 bp, 23 predicted proteins | sample Bissell_p1__metabat2_high_PE_036 | metagenome-assembled genome bin Bissell_p1
TCAATAAGAGAATCAGTTTTTTGCATAAGATTCCTCCTGGGTGGTGTTTCCTGAAAGATACCGGATATATTCTACGGATTGCTTTTTGTGAGGAGAGTTTGCGATAATTCCTAAGTAAATAGTTCCGTTCATACCAGCTTCTTTTATGCAGGGAAAGCCGGATATATTCAGTCCCATGGGATATTCGGCTGTTGTAGAAGTATAAGTGGCTGTACTGTCAAAGTAAAGATCCATGGCGTTATCTTCCAGGATTACAATGTTTTTTTCAAGACAGGAGGAGAGCTTGGAATACAAATCCGAATCTGTCTTAGATAGTAGTTCTTCCAGATCACATAGATAACCATTTTGTGAGAAAGAGTCAAACGCTTCTTTGTTCATCAGAACAATGTCTAATTCCTCGTTGTCAATAGTACCAAGAATTTTCATCCTGGAAGCATAGGTGTATTCATGGTTTGGGTCAGCATCATTGTCTGTGAGATAAAGTCCTGTATAAAAACGGACTTCCTCTTTCGCATCATTTCCTCCAATATAGTCGAGAAATCCACTGCCAAGTTTTTCTGCCAGAGTATTTCCGGGGCTTACATTAACAAAAGCTGTGGACAGCAGCACATCCTTGTGGGTAAAGTGCCCGTAAATCATATATCCTGCAATATATAGAAGGATACATACAGCAAAAATGGGGAATTTATAATAATCCCATATGTATTGCAGTTTTTCTCTGCCATGCAATTGGCGGAAAATTTTCCTGCTGGTATTTTCGTTATGATTCTTTTTGAACAATTCAAACCGTGGCATGGATACAATCCCTTTCTAATTACATCTTTTCCTGTTCGTGTTCGCTGCTTTTTTCTTCAAGAAGTCCCATAATATTTGAAAGTAGATAAGAACATAAGAATGCACAAAGCCCTTCACCGAAAATAATGGCAGGTGTGAAGAAACGGATGACAATCAACACCATGGCGAAGTATATAACTGCCATCAGCACGGTGCAGAGAAAAAAGCGCATACCTAAAATAATAGAATTTTTAAACATTGCAGGAATGGTATTACGAAAACGTGCCATGAGTGGGAAAATATACATCATGACAATTGCATACGCAACGACAGCTACTGCAAAGATAGCAGTGATGATTGTCCAGAATGCATTTTCAAACCGGAGATGATACAGAACATATCCATCAATCCCCAGTATAATTCCCAGTGCAAGAAGCATGAGCCAGACCAGTGTGCTTTGTTTAAAGTTTTCTTTGAAAGAATGAAAAAAGTTTCTGGTTATGTTTCCCTCTTCATTTCTGACCATTTTCATTGTTACATAGAACAATGCCGTGGTAGATGCTCCGATTGTAACAATGGGAAGACAGCAAATGAACCACAAAATATTAAGATAAACACTGTAAACAATTTTAGTGATAAATTGCATGACAGCGTTATCTGGATTCAGCAGATTTGTCAATTTAATTCCCTCCTTATTATTTTACCAAGTTAGTCCCCTGTAGATTCACGGTAAATCAGATTGGTTTCCGTATAAATAGTCCGATAATTGAGCGAAGGATTTTTGATTCTGGACATTAGAAGATGTACAGCGGAATACCCCATAATCTGGGTGTGGATATGGATGGTAGTTAATGGAGGTGAGACGATTTTTGACTCCGGAGAATCGTCAAAGCCACAGAGCATTATATCATCCGGTATTTTGTAATTTAACTGGCGCAAAACATTTATAACATCAAGGGCAATAAAATCATTTGCACAGATCAGAACTTCAGGAAGTTCTTTCAGGGCACGGAAATGCTCCAGAAGATAATCCTGATAATCTGCGGAATCGGGATTTTCCACCCCTTCTTTATTCCCTAGCATACAGTATTCTTCTATATAAGGCTGGTTTAACAGGAACATGGAGTTACGGAATGCCATATAACGTTCCCAGAATGACTGGCAGTGCAAATGCTCACCGACAAAACCGAAACGCGTTTTTCCTCTGTGGATCATTTCCTGAATAAAGCTGTAGATTCCAGACTGGTTATCCATATAAAGTTTGTCTGCTTTCAAAGGCTCATTGAGTCCTGCCACTGGTGTGTCAACAAAAAGTGTAGGGATTTCCAGAGCACAGAGCATTCTGCTATATGCATGGTCAAAAATTTCATAACAGATGATTCCAGAAGTACGGCCGGGGTCAAAAGATGCAGGCAGTTTTAATTGCTCCAGTTCATCTTTGAGGACTCTGTGCATGGAAAGACTATAGCCCATCTGTGAAATTTCCCGTTGGAATTTATCAAGCATGGTAGATGCAAAATGGGAGTCTCCCAGAAATTTTGTTGTAAACAGTGCAATTTCTTTGTTTGGTGCAGTTTCTGAAGGAATCTGTTCCTGGTGCGTGATATCCTCCAGGGTTGATGCGTATGAAAACTGCTTATAGCCCATTTCAAAGGCTTTTTTTAATACTTTTTCTCTTGTTGTATCAGCAAGGATGCCGGTGTTGTTGATCGCTTTTGAAACAGTATTTCGTGAAAGGCCAAGAGCATCGGCAATATCCTGTATGGTTACTCGTTCTGCCATAATACCTCCTTATTTTATAAGCGAAATAAAGCATTTATTGTTTACCATTATTATAGTGTAAAAAATAATTTGTGTCAAATGTAAAATAAAATATAACAATGCAAAGAAAATGGATGATATTCCAAAAAGAAATAATGGTCAGATTCAATAATCTAAAAAATATTTAAAAAAATTTGTTGTGCAAAAGGCAAAAAAAGACTATTGACAAATGAGACAATTTGAAATAATATAATGTTACAAAAGAAACAACAAGGGCACAAATGCACAAAGGATAAAATGGTGCAAATGTAAAATGAGAAGGGAGGAGATTCTTAAATTATGAGTAAGAATTCTAAAGTTGTTTCAAAGAAGAAACAGGGCAGCACACTGTTGTATGTAAAACAGCACTGGCAGTTATATGCAATATTTCTGCTTCCTGCCCTGGCCCTGACATTACTTTTTAAGTATGTTCCCATGGGAGGTATCCTGATTGCTTTTCAGCGTTACAATCCAATTCAGGGAATTTTCGGAAGTGAATGGGTGGGGCTGACGTTTTTTAAACGGTTCCTTTCATCACCGGACTTTATGAGATACCTGATAAATACTTTGAAGTTAAGTGTTTATGGTATGCTCTGGGGATTCCCGATACCGATTCTGCTTGCATTTTTGCTGAACCGTATTGAGAGCAAAGGAATCAAGAAAAAAATACAGCTTGTATTGTACATGCCGAACTTTGTTTCTGTCATTGTTTTATGCGGTATTATACGAATTTTTCTTTCTGTAACAGGACCGGTAAACCTGATGCTTGGTACAGAAGTCAACTTTATGACAATGCCGGAAGCTTTCCGTACCATCTATATCGCAAGTGGTATCTGGCAGGGAGCAGGATGGGCTTCCATTATGTACACAGCAGCACTATCTAATGCAAGCAAAGAGTTAAAAGAGGCTGCGATTATTGATGGTGCAAATATTTTCCAGCAGATTAAGGCAGTTGAGTGGCCGGCTATCAAAGATATGGTGGTAATCCAGTTTATCCTTCAGGCTGGTAACATCATGAGCATTGGTTTTGAAAAAGCATATGCCCTTCAGACAGACTTGAACCTCGCTTCATCAGAAATCATTGCTACATATGTGTATAAGAAAGGTTTGCTGGATGGTGACTACAGTTTTTCTACAGCCGTAGGTTTGTTCAATACGGTCATCAACGTAATTTTGCTGGTTGCGGTCAATAAGATTGTAGCACGGATGAATGAAGGCAAAGGATTATAGAGGGAGGACACACGATGAAGAAAAAGAGCAGATTTGCCAGATATTCTATTCAGGATAAGGCATTATTGATAACAGGTTATATTCTGCTGGGGTTGTTTGTTGTGGCAATTGTGATTCCTATGTTTTATATTATCGTTGCTTCTTTTATGGATCCGGTTATGCTTCAGAACAAAGGAATTACCTTTGATTTCAGCAAATGGACAACAACAGCATATGAAAGGGTTATTTCTAACCCACAGATTTGGATTGGTTTCAAGAATGCAGTTATTTACTCTGTTGTTTTCACAATAGTATCTGTGTTTATTACACTGCTGGCTGCATATCCCATGTCAAGATCTGACTTTAAAGGGAAAAAGATTTTTAACACGATTTTTATCATTACCATGTTTTTTGGCGGTGGTTTGATTCCTACATATTTATTAATCAGTGATCTCGGACTTCTTGACAGTATGTGGGCAGTCATTCTTCCAGGTGCTTTCAGCGTATGGAATATGATTATTGCAAGGACATATTATCAGGGTATTCCTACAGAGCTTCGTGAAGCCGCTGACGTGGATGGTGCAAATGAAATGGTGTATTTCTTTAAAATTTTACTTCCGGTTTGTACACCAGTCATTGCAGTTCTTGCATTATGGCAGTTTGTTGGAATGTGGAACAGCTACTTTGACGCTATGATTTATCTGAATGATTCTGCAAAACAGCCGTTGCAGTTAGTGCTTCGCTCTATTTTGATTCAGAACCAGCCTGAATCCGGTATGATTTCTGATATGCAAAGTACAGCGGCAAGAGCACAGCTTGCAGAGCTTTTGAAATATGCGACTATTATTATTTCAAGTTTACCATTATTGGTAATGTATCCGTTTTTCCAGAAATATTTTGATGCCGGAATTATGGCAGGTTCTATTAAAGGGTAAAAGAAAAGGAGAAGTATGATGAGATCAAAAACAGTTAAAAGAATGCTTACCGTGTCTCTTGCAATTTGTATGGCGGCTACAATGATGACCGGATGTGGAAAGAAAAAAGTAGAGTTAAATGATGGTACTTTCCAGGAAGTAGATAAGGCAGAACTGGAATTCCCGCTGAAAGAAAAAACAAAACTTACCGGAATGATAAGTTTTCCGCCTAACACAGAATCTAATCCAAATAACAGAACAATCTTCAAACGTCTTCAGGAACAGACAAATGTAGAAATCGACTGGACAGCAATCCAGAGTGATCAGTGGGGAGACAAGATTGCCCTTTCTATGGCAAATCCGGAAGAGTTATCTGACTTTGTATTCAGTGCAGGGTTTGGAGACAGCGATTTATTGAAATATGCTGACCAGGGGATTATCATTGCACTGGAAGAATACATAGATGCGTATATGCCAAATCTGAAAGCAGTATTTGACAAATATCCGGAATACAGAACCATGTGTACTGACACAGAAGGCCATATCTGGGCATTTCCATGGATTGAACAGCTTGGCTCAGAAAAAACAGCAATTCAGACAGTTGGTAATATGAGTTTCATCAACAAGAAATGGCTGGATTTCCTCGGACTTGAAATACCAGAAACCGTAGACGAATTTGAACAGGTTCTGATTGCTTTCCGTGATAATGCATCAAAACTTCAGACAGAATTTGGTATTGAAGGAAGCATTATTCCTATGTCTTGCATTGTCAATGATGGAGACCAGGATCCGGCAATCTTAATCAATGGATTTGGTGAAGGCTATGGTGATGCAGATAAAGGAAGACATATTGCCGTGACAGATGATAAGAAAGTAATCTGTGCCGCAACTCAGGAAGGATACAAAAAAGGTATTCAGTGGCTGCATAAACTTAAAGAAGAAGGGCTGATTGATCCGGAAGCATTTACACAGGAATGGTCTACCTATGTTTCAAAAGGAAAATCAGGGCGTTACGGTGTGTGCTTTAGCTGGGATGTTGCCAATATCGACAATCTGAAGGACTGGGTTCCGCTTCCTGCTCTGACCGCAGACACTACAAATATAACACCACAGAATGGTTCTTTTACAAGCGGATTTGACAGAGGTCGTTGTGTGGTAACTGCTGTTGCAAAAAATCCGGCACTTGTATGTGCATGGTTAGATCAGATGTATGCTCCAATGCAGTCACCGCAGAATAACTGGGGTACTTATGGAGAAGATGATGAATTTGATATCTTTGAAATGGGTAAAAATGAAGAAGGCGAAGATATGCTGAAACATGCACCTCTTGGAGATGCATCTCCTGTAGAAGTAAGAGAGGCAGAATGCGTAGGCGGACCACTTGCTATTCTTGATGAATACTATGGAAAATACGTAACATGCCCAGATGATGCACAGTATCGCCTGGATTGGATCGAAGAGTACTATACACCAGATATGCATACAAAATATGTATATCCTAACGTATTTATGAACAGAGAAGATACAGAAGAATTATCAAATCTTCAGGCAGATATAGAGAAGACAATCAAGGCAAAAAAATCTGAATGGATCATGGAAGGTTTCACAGATGCTGACTGGGATGAATATATTAAGAGCCTGGAAGCATATGGACTGGAAGATTATCTGGCTATTTTCCAGAAATATTTAGATTCCTTTTATGAGAATGCAGAAGAATAGAAAATAAGAGGTGAAATGAGTATGGAGAGATCTCTTTTAAATAAATCAAGAGAATACGAGGCAACGCATGGAGAGAGTATCGGAGCAGAGGAAAGACCGGATTTTCACTTTAGCCCGCGGGTTGGCTGGATGAATGACCCCAATGGTTTTTCCTGGTATAATGGGCAGTATCACCTGTTTTACCAGTACAATCCATATGCGACCCATTGGGACAGCATGCATTGGGGACATGCAGTAAGCAAAGATTTGCTGCACTGGGAATATCTTCCGGCAGCATTAGCACCTGACATGGAATATGACAGAATCGGCTGTTTCTCAGGAAGTGCCATTGCACTTCCTGATGGAAGGCAGCTTCTGCTCTACACATCTGTGAACCAGGAAACACTGGAAGATGGAAGTGTGCGTGATATACAGACACAGTCTGTTGCAGTTGGGGATGGGCTGGATTATGTGAAATATGAGCAGAACCCTGTGCTGACAGAAAAAGATATTCCAGAAGGTGCAAGTAAAGTGGACTTTAGAGACCCGAAAATCTGGAAAGGGAAAGATGGTAAATTCTATTGCGTGATTGGAAACCGTCCTTCAGATGGAAGTGGACAGATTCTCCTTTATTCCAGTGAAAATGGATTTGACTGGAAGTTTGTCAGTATCCTGGCGAAAAACGAAAACCGTTATGGGAAAATGTGGGAGTGCCCTGATTTCTTTGAACTGGATGGAAAGCATGTGCTTCTTACCAGTCCTCAGGATATGCTTCCGGAAGGGCTGGAGTATCACAATGGAAACGGTACACTTTGCATCATCGGGAAACTGGATGAAACAACAGGAACCTTGAAAGAAGAAGAGCATCAGTCAATCGATTATGGCATTGATTTCTATGCACCACAGACACTGGAAGCCCCGGATGGCCGTAGAATCATGATTGCATGGATGCAGAACTGGGATACCACAGCACACCGTCAGGATGATTCCAAATGGTTTGCCCAGATGACACTTCCGAGAGAATTGTCTGTCAGAGACGGAAGATTATACCAGAATCCTGTAAAAGAACTGGAATCTCTGAGACGGAATAAAGTAGAGTATCAGAATATAGAACTGGAAGACAATACCATTTCCCTGGATGGGCTGAAAGGCCGGAGAATCGATATGGAACTTATCATCCGGCCAGGCGATGAAGAGGCATTATACCAGAAGTTTGCTGTACGGTTTGCCCAGAATCAGCAGTTCTATACTGCGTTAAGTTTCCGCCCATATGAATCTATCCTGAAAATTGACAGGAAGTTTTCAGGAAGCAGAAGAGCCTATATCCACCAGAGAAGATGCCTGGTAGATGGGGATTGCAGAGAACTGAAATTGAGAATGATTCTTGACCGGTTCAGCGTGGAAGTTTTTGTAAATGATGGAAGACAGACCATGTCAGCCACCATATTTACAGAACAGGGAGCAGATGGTATTTCCTTCTTTGCAGATGGAAAAGTGAAACTGGATGTTGTGAAATACGATTTGATTGGATAACAAAGATAAAGGAAAGGTACCGGAAATATGAAAAGCTATGATGTAGTGGCATTAGGAGAACTTTTAATAGATTTCACAGAAAACGGAACCAGTAAACAGGTAAATCCTTTGTTTGAAGCGAATCCAGGCGGGGCACCCTGCAATGTACTGGCAATGCTGTCAAAACTGGGACATACAACAGCCTTCATTGGAAAAGTGGGAAACGATTATTTCGGAGAGCAGCTTGGAAATGCCATTGCAGAGGCTGGGATTGATGCTTCTTTTCTTTGCAAGGATAAGGAGATTCATACCACACTGGCTATGGTACATACATTTCCAGATGGTGACAGGGATTTTTCCTTCTACCGAAATCCGGGAGCTGATATGATGCTTACAGAAGCTGAAATTCCAGAAGATTTGATGAAAAATACGAAGATTTTTCACTTTGGAACCCTTTCCATGACCCATGAGAATGTGCGTGCAGCAACGAAAAAAGCAATCAGGCTGGCGGCAGAAGCCGGGGCTGTGATTTCCTTTGATCCGAATCTTCGCCCGCCTCTTTGGGATTCCATGGAGAACGCAAAAGAGCAGGTTTTGTACGGGCTTAGCTGCTGTCAGGTTTTAAAAATTTCAGACAATGAAATTCAGTGGCTTACAGGGCAGGAGGATTATACAGAAGGCGTCAGGTGGATCCGTGAACGGTATTCCATTCCTCTTATTCTGGTTTCTATGGGAAAAGAGGGAAGCCGGGCATATTATCAGGACAAAATAGTGGAAGTAAAACCATTTTTGCAAAAAAACACCATAGAGACAACAGGAGCAGGAGATACCTTCTGTGGCTGTGTTCTGCATTATGTCTGCAAATACGGCCTGGATGGTCTCACAGAGGATATTTTGCAGGAAATGCTTACCTTTGCCAATGGAGCAGCGTCTCTTATCACAACAAAAAAAGGTGCATTGAGAGTCATGCCTTCTGTGGAAGAAATAAACCAGTTGATCAAAAAATAAATAATGAAAATACCTTTGGAAAACACCCTTGCAGATTTATAAAAGTATCTGCAAGGGTGTTTTGTTTTTGCAGTCTTACATAGAATAAAGTGGAGAACATCTGAACTGGATGGAGAATAGGAATATGAACAATCAGAAGCTGGAAAATATGTTAAATCTTGCTTTAAATGCCACACCACAAGAACGTGAAAAATCTTTGCAGCTTAATGTGGGCTATGCTCCTTCGGAAAAAACCTGGGAATTGATCGTGAAATATTCCGGTGATTTAAAAAGCGTTCTGGGTGAGGATATTCAGGTGGTGGAACTGCTGAATGAATATGCGATTCTCACGATGCCGGAAAGTAGGATATCTTCGCTTGCTGATTTTCCGGAAGTCGAGTTTGTAGAAAAGCCGAAACATCTCTTTTTTTCTGTGAATCAGGGTAAGAGTGCATCCTGCATGACTTCTGTACAAAGCCAGTTTTCTCCCTTGGGAGAACCATTAACCGGAAAAGGGGTTCTTGTAGCGTGTGTGGATTCGGGAATTGATTACAGTCATCCTGATTTTCGGAAGGAAGACGGCAGCACCAGGATTTTAAGGCTGTGGGATCAGAGTGTGCCGGGAAATCCTCCACAGGGATATCAGATAGGAACAGAATATACAAAAGAACAGATTGACGCAGCACTGCTTGCTTCTACAAAAGCAGAACAGGAACGTATCGTTCCAAGCCGGGATTTGAGCGGTCACGGAACAGGGGTGATGGGGATTGCCGCAGGAAATGGAAGAGCTTCCGATGGGGTCTATAAAGGTGTGGCATATGAGAGCGATTTGATTGTGGTGAAGCTGGGGCTTTCCAGAGAAGATGGATTTCCAAGAACCACAGAACTGATGCAGGGAATTGATTATGTGATCCGGCAGGCTGTGGCATTTCGAAAGCCTGTGGCTCTGAATCTTAGTTTTGGGAATAATTATGGTTCCCACAGTGGGGAATCGCTGATTGAAAATTATATAGACAGTGTGTCCAATCTGGGGCGGAATGTGATTTCTGTGGGGATGGGAAATGAAGGAAATGCGGCACTTCATACGTCAGGGCAATTGACAGAGGGTGAACCTTATGGAATTGCCCTTAATGTGGATGCCTATGAAGTTTCGTTAAACGTACAGCTCTGGAAACAATATGTAGACGAAATGGAGATTCTGCTGATTCATCCAAATGGGCAGATGGTAGGGCCTTTCCGGGAAATTTTAGGACCTCAAAGGTTTTCTTTTGGCTCTACAGAAATATTGCTTTACTACGGGGAGCCTGCACCGTTTAGTCTTTCTCAGGAAATTTATATCGAATTTATCCCCAAGAATCAGTATGTGGACAGCGGAACGTGGAAAATCCACCTGATTCCCAGAAAAATTGTGGATGGAAGGTATGATTTGTGGCTGCCAGGCGGAGGGGTGCTGAATCTTGAGACAAAATTTCTCTATCCAACACCAGAAACAACGCTGACCATTCCATCAACAGCAAGAAACGTAATTTCTGTAGGTGCATACGATTCCAGATATCTGGCTTATGCAGACTTTTCAGGGAGAGGTTATACCAGAGTGACGAATGAGGTGAAGCCAGATATAGCGGCACCGGGGGTAGATATCAGGACAGCAGCACCACAGGGACGATATGCACAAAGAACAGGAACCTCTTTTGCGGCACCCTTTGTCACAGGGGCTGCGGCACTTTTAATGGAATGGGGGATTGTGAGAGGGAATGACCCGTTTTTGTATGGAGAGAAGGTAAAGGCGTATTTGCGAAGAGGGGCAAGACAGCTTCCGGGAAATGTGTATCCCAATGAGAGGCTGGGGTATGGGGAGGACGTTATAATAAGGTTACATTGAAGAAAGTCAGTAAAATCAAGTGTTTCCGTTCATTTTCCCAACACAGAAACGAAGCACTTCCGCCATGATTTTGAAGAAAATCTGCCCGGGTTGGATTCAAAATAATATGGAAAGAAAGATTTGTAGCAATGACGTAACATGAACATCTGGTTCTGTTACAGATAAAAGTTTAAACGAAAGAGAGGTCTTATGAATATGAAACTGACTTATACAAATGTAAATGGATACCTGATTCCGAACCTCACCTATATATCTGGTGAGCAGATGGTGCAGCTTGGCAAATATGGATTCTTATGAAGAGATTATCTGAAGAACCATCGAAATTCAACGTATCAGGTGATGCTTTTACAGGATACCATTGGAGAGCATCTTCTGGAAGTGGACAAGGCAGCCATGGAACGGGAAGAAGTGATTCTGAAATAGTTGGAAGAAAAAGAACCACTGCCGGATAAGGAGAAAGATCAGATGGCATGGGTAAGAGCTGCCAATCAGCACAGAGTGATTGCAGAAGAGATTATCCTGAAAGAATTGATTTATGTATAAGGATAGCCAGTAATCAATCTGGCAGGTAACTGATAAAAATAGAATATTGTGAGTGAAGTAAGGCGTGAGTCATAAAATATGGCTTGCGTCTTTTTCTTTGCCTGAAAGGAAGTGATAAGTTTACCAATCAGATGTGCCGAGAACGTGGACTGACCGTTGCCGAGAAAGGAAAGCACTTTGATGGAAGTCAGGTTGAAAAAGGGGAAGTCATTGCATGGAGCAAGGATAAATACAATCTGTTCCGACAGCAGGTAAAAGACAGCTTTGTAGCAGACTGTGCAATAGCAGTGTTAAAAGCACTGGAAAACTGTATCAGCAAAGAAAAGTTTATAGAAAAAATGAAACAGTTCGGATGGAGTGTAAATTGGACAGAAAAACGGAAGCACATCACATTTCAGAATCAGGATGGGAAGAAAGTGCGTGACAGTAATCTGTCAAAAACATTTCATCTGGATATCAGTAAGGGGGACTTAGAGAATGAATTTGATAGAAATTACAAAAGGGTACGAGCCGAAGCAGAACGAACAAACGGAGCAGATGAAGAGCTTGCCGGATACTACCGACAAGTGGAAGCAGCTTGCGAAGGAGCAGGCGGCGTCACTGGAGCTAGTGACGGAAGAGAGGGACAAGTTACAGGTAAGAAATCAGAAGATGAACGAGTTTATCCTGGAATTTCAGGAAAGGACACACAAGCTGAAAATGGAAAAACAAAATCTATTCTTCGAGAATCACGAAATGCAAGACGAAATTCGAAAATTCCAAAGATAGGTTTCTGCAAAATACACAATCTCATTGAGGATTGTATTGCTTGCTAATTTGTATTTTTAGAATATCTTAATTTGCTTTGCACATCTACTTTTCCTATTTTAATTTCTCCTGTGCTATCGTATAAATGTAAGGAGGAATGTGTTATGACAGCAATAATAAAATCAATCCATAAATTTGAAGATGACTTCGATAGAAAGGCAGAACGATTTGCTTTTCACCATCTATATATTGCGTTTGTAATGATATTCATTGGAATTCCGCTTTTCACTTTAATGGCGGTTGCTGCTTCAACAACAGTACTTATATTGCCTATAGCATGGATTTTGGGCTGGCTGTAATCATCTTTAGATAGTTTTAATTTTATATCTATGCTGCTAATCCCATTTTAACGCAAATAGTAGTAAAATGCAGAAAGCAAAGGAGGAAAATATTATGAGTATTCTTGTTGGAGTTATTGGTCTGTGCGCTGTAGCGTTACTGATCTACTATGTTTATGTTCTTATGAAAGGAGACAAACAATAATGAATGTAGTTATACAATGCATACTATATCTTGCTATTTTGGTTGTTCTTGCAATTCCACTTGGAGCATATATCAAAAATGTAATGAATGGTGAAAAAACTTTTTTATCTAAACTTCTCACCCCTTGTGAAAACGCCGTATATAAGGTATTGCGGGTGGATAAGGATGAACAAATGAATTGGAAAAAATACACCATTTCTGTTCTCATCTTTTCTGGTATCGGATTGGTGTTTTTGTTTTTGCTTCAACTCTTTCAGGGTTTTCTACCCGGAAATCCACAAGGGTTACCTGGTGTAAAATGGGATTTGTCTTTTAATACAGCCGCTAGCTTTATTACAAATACAAACTGGCAGGCGTATAGTGGTGAATCCACCCTTAGCTATTTAACTCAGGCTCTTGGCCTGACTGTGCAGAACTTCGTGTCTGCTGCAACAGGTATTGCTGTTCTATTTGCTTTGATTCGAGGATTTATGAGGGTGAAAACAGATGGTCTGGGCAGTTTTTGGGTAGATATGACAAGAATTATCATCCATATCTTAATCCCGCTTAACCTGGTAATTTCCTTGCTGCTAGTTAGTGGTGGCGTTATTCAGAATTTGAAAGCTGGAGAAACCGTATCTCTTGTGGAGCCAATCGGAGTAAGTGCTGAAGGCGAAATACTAGAAAATGCAAAAATAGATTTGGAAGCTGGAACTGTTGTCGTTGACGGTCAGATTGTAGAGGATGCAGAAATTGTGACAGAGCAGTTTGTTCCGATGGGACCAGCTGCAAGTCAGGTTGCCATTAAACAGACAGGTACAAATGGCGGTGGATTTATGGGAGTCAACTCGACACATCCACTTGAAAACCCTAATGCATTTACTAATTTGATTGAGATGATTTCACTACTTTTAATCCCTGCGGCACTATGTTTTACTTTTGGTAACGCAGTAAAAAATAAAAAGCAGGGAATCGCAATTTTTATGGCAATGTTCCTTTGCCTTGTATTTGCACTGAGCGTGGTTGCTGTTAATGAGCAATTTGCAACACCACAACTTATTCAAAACGGAAATGTTGATGTTTCTATGGTAGATCAGGCGGGCGGAAACATGGAAGGTAAAGAAACCCGATTCGGCATTGCTGCATCTTCTACTTGGGCTACATTTACTACAGCTGCTTCCAATGGGTCCGTAAATTCTATGCATGACAGCTACACGCCGCTGGGAGGCATGGTAACAATGCTTTTGATGCAACTTGGCGAAGTTATTTTCGGTGGTGTGGGATGTGGCTTATATGGAATGCTTGCTTTCGCAATTCTGACCGTTTTTATTGCTGGACTAATGGTAGGAAGAACACCAGAATTTTTAGGCAAGAAAATAGAACCATATGAAATGAAATGGTCTGTTCTGGTATGTCTTGCAACCCCGATTGCAATTCTTGTTGGAAGTGGAATTGCAGCAGTATGGCCAGGTATTGAAAGCAGTTTGAATAATGTAGGAGCACATGGCTTTTCAGAACTGCTTTATACTTTTTCTTCCTGTGGTGGAAACAATGGTTCTGCCTTTGCTGGTTTTAATGGAAATACGATGTTCTTAAATCTATTATTGGGATGTGTGATGTTGTTTGCACGATTTTTGCCGATCATCGGGACGCTGGCAATTTCTGGAAACCTTGCGGAGAAAAAGAAAATTGCAACAACTGCCGGTACACTTTCTACAACGAATACAATGTTTGTATTTCTGCTGATTTTTATTGTCCTGCTTGTGGGTGCATTGAGTTTCTTCCCAGCATTGGCATTAGGTCCCATTGCAGAATTTTTCCAGAGTATCGTTTAAGGAGGGATATTGTTATGACATCAAAGACGAAAAGCGCCTTCGCCGATAAGAAAATGATTGGCAGAGCGATAAAAGAATCGTTTATAAAATTAAATCCGAAAACGCAAGTGCAAAATCCGGTTATGCTGTTGGTATATTTATCTGCAATTCTAACAACTGTATTATGGATTGTTTCTTTATTTGGATTAAAAGATGCATCTAGCGGATATACATTCTCAATCGCAGTTATTCTGTGGTTTACTTGTGTTTTCGCAAATTTTGCAGAGGCAATTGCCGAGGGTAGAGGAAAAGCTCAGGCTGATGCGTTAAGAGCTTCTAAAAAAGATGTGGAAGCACATAAAATTCCATCTGCTGACAAAAAAGAGTTAATTACAAATGTATCTTCTGCTACTTTGAAAAAAGGAGATATTGTAATTGTAAAAGCAGGTGAGCAAATTCCTGGCGATGGAGAGGTAATTGAGGGAGCTGCTTCTGTAGATGAAAGTGCCATTACTGGCGAGTCTGCACCAGTTATTCGTGAAGCCGGTGGCGACAGAAGTGCCGTTACCGGAGGCACAACCGTCCTGTCCGATTGGATCGTTGTTCAGATTACGAGCGAAGCTGGAGCGAGCTTTCTTGATAAAATGATTGCAATGGTGGAAGGAGCCGCGAGGAAAAAGACCCCTAATGAAATCGCTTTGCAAATTTTTCTTGTAGCACTCTCCATTATTTTCATCCTTGTTACTATGTCTCTCTATACATATTCTGTTTTTTCGGCAAAACAGGCAGGGATTGATAATCCAACATCTATTACAACATTGGTTGCTTTGTTAGTGTGTCTTGCACCTACTACTATTGGTGCATTGCTCTCTGCCATTGGTATCGCTGGTATGAGTAGGCTCAATCAGGCAAATGTACTTGCTATGAGTGGACGAGCGATTGAAGCTGCTGGCGATGTAGATATTCTGATGCTTGATAAAACAGGTACAATCACACTCGGTAATCGTCAGGCTCATGCGTTTATACCTGTAGACGGTGTAAGTGAAGAAGAACTTGCTGACGCAGCACAGTTATCATCTCTTGCCGATGAAACTCCAGAAGGAAGGAGTGTAGTGATTCTTGCAAAAGAAAAGTATGGAATTAGGGGGAGAGAATTAGCAGATAAGCATATGATTTTTGTCCCATTTACAGCAAAAACCAGAATGAGCGGTGTAGACTTTGATGGGAATGAGATTCGGAAGGGTGCAGCAGAATCTATGCAGGCTTATGTTACCCAGGCAGGCGGCGTCTACTCGGAGGAATGCGACCGCATTGTACAGGATATAGCAAAACAAGGCGGAACCCCTTTGGTTGTTGCAAAAAATCATAAAATCCTTGGAGTCATTCATCTGAAAGATATTATCAAGCAGGGCGTTCAGGAAAAATTTGCAGATCTTCGGAAAATGGGAATTAAGACTATTATGATTACAGGGGACAATCCGATGACTGCCGCTGCGATTGCAGCCGAGGCCGGGGTGGATGACTTTCTTGCTGAGGCAACACCTGAAGGAAAATTGTCTATGATTCGTGATTTTCAGGCAAAAGGTCATTTAGTTGCTATGACAGGCGACGGAACTAATGATGCCCCGGCTCTTGCACAGGCAGATGTGGCAGTTGCCATGAATACAGGAACACAGGCGGCAAAGGAAGCCGGTAATATGGTGGATTTAGATTCTTCACCTACGAAGCTGATCGATATTGTGCGTATTGGCAAGCAACTATTGATGACACGAGGAAGTTTGACTACTTTTTCTATCGCAAATGATGTGGCAAAATATTTTGCAATTATTCCAGCTTTGTTTATGGGACTTTATCCTGGATTGTCTGCACTCAATATTATGGGATTGCATTCTCCACAAAGTGCTGTACTTTCGGCTATCATCTATAATGCACTTATTATCATCGCCTTGATTCCATTGGCGTTAAAAGGTGTAAAATATCGTGAAGTTTCAGCGGGAAAACTACTATCACGAAATTTGCTGATTTATGGTTTAGGTGGACTGGCTGCTCCATTTATTTTCGTAAAATTGATTGATATGCTGCTAGTTCTATTAGGATTGGTATAAGGAAAGAGGGATTATGATGAAAGCATTAAAAAGTGTATTTCCGAAAGCACTTATGATATTTTTACTATTTACTGTTATCTGTGGAGTCGCTTATACAGGGGTTGTAACCGGAGTAGCACAGCTTATCTTTCCAGATAAGGCAAATGGCAGTTTAATTGAAGTGGACGGGAAAAAATATGGTTGTGAACTTTTGGGACAACAATATACCGATGAAGAACATATGTGGGGACGTATTATGAATGTTGATATATCTACTTATAAAGATGAAAACGGTAAAACATTGATGTATGCGGCACCGTCGAATCTTTCTCCTGCTAGTGATGAATTTGAAGATTTAGTTGCTGAACGAGTGAAAATGATTCGTGAAGCAAATCCTGATATGAATGAGACTTCAATTCCAGTTGACCTCGTGACTTGTTCAGGTAGTGGACTTGATCCGCATATCTCTCCTGCAGCAGCAGAATATCAGGTGGCAAGAGTTGCAAAAGCAAATGATATGACGGAAGATGAAGTTAGAGCGATTATTAAACAGTGTACAGATGGTAGGTTTTTGGGAATTTTTGGTGAAGAGACTGTAAATGTCCTGAAAGTTAATTTGATGTTGGATGGCATTCTATAACAACATTCCAAAAGGAGAGCGGAAGTTTTCGGACTTTCGCTCTCCTTTATGCAATCTTAATTTCGAGATATTATTTTTTATGCCCATTTAATACAAATAAAGATAAAATAAAGCTAATATAAATAAGAAATTAAGATGATGAGGATATTGTTATGCAGAAAATAAATAAATTAAAACACCGGCATATCACATCGTTTCAGATTATTATTTTAGGGTTTTATCCGTGATTCTTTTGGGAAGTTTATTTTTAATGTTGCCGATAGCAACAAAAGATGGTCAGATCACCCCCCCTTTTTCTTCTATAACCTCTTATTCTACACAGCCAATCGTGAATATGACAATTATGGCTTTGATGCAGGTTTTAATTCAGTAGACTTGACATTGATAAGTGAAGTCGGACAGATGCTCATTTTTTCGGCAGAAGGATTTCTGATAATACTATTAAAAATGCAGCTACTATCCTTTTGATGTATATTACATTATTCCTCACAGGAGGTATGATTATCAGTAGCATTGATAATATTCCCTTAATTACAGCTCTATTTGAAACAGCGTCGGCAATTGGGACAGTAGGATTATCATTGGGGATTACATCTGAATTGGGAATCATTTCCCATTTGATTTTAATTTTTCTGGTGTTTCTCGGCAGAGTTGGTGGATTGACTTTGGTTTTTGCTGCTCTTTCAGAAAGAAAACCCAACAGTTCAAAATATCCACAAGAAAAAATAACAGTAGGTTAAAGGAGAAAAAAGATGACAAGTAAGAAATCTATTTTACTGATTGGACTTGGAAGATTTGGAAGACATATCGCAATGAAACTAGATGAACTACATCATCAGGTAATGGCGGTAGATAAAGAAGATAGCCGTGTGGAAGCTATTCTTCCCTTTGTAACTAACGCACAAATAGGCGATGCAACAAACGAAGATTTTTTAAGTTCTCTCGGTATTCGGAATTTTGATGTTTGTATTGTAGCAATTGGGGATAATTTTCAGAATTCTTTGGAAACGACCTCTCTTTTGAAGGAATTAGGCGCAAAAATGGTAGTATCTCGTGCATCCAGAGATATTCACGCAAAATTTCTTTTACGCAATGGAGCAGACGAGATTGTTTATCCAGAGAAGCAGCTTGCTAATTGGACTGCAATTCGTTACAGCTCCGACCACATTCTTGATTATATAGAACTGGATGAAGATCATGCTATTTTTGAATTGTCTGTACCGCATGAATGGACTGGAAAAACAGTCGGTCAATTAGATATACGAAAAAAATATGATATTAATATTATGGCTGTTAAAATAAATGGCATTTTGAATTTGAAAGTGAATTCAGATACATATTTATCAGCAGATAGTTCTATGCTTGTTCTCGGAGAAATCAAGTATATACAAAAATATTTTCATGTTTAGAAAGAAGTCAATGATATGGAGAATGTTATTTTAGTTTTATCAGTAATGGCAATATTTATTTTTGGCTATTTTATTATGAAAAAATTGGATATATTTCTTGCTAAAAATCAATTTGGCGACAGCCTTTCTGCTTCTACTCTTCGGATTGGATTTGAATCTCCTGTAATGATAGATGCTATGGCTGCTTTATTGGAGCGCTTTTCAAAGGAGAATTCAAACTGTGAAATGTATCTTTTTTATGGTTCTGTAAACGAAATAAAAAGCGGGATAGAAAATCAAGACCTTGATTTTGGGATTCTTGAAAATTGGGTTGATAACGGGGCGAAAAGCAAGATTCAATCTCTATCTCTCTCGATTAGGCAAAGTGCAATCGCTTCTGAATCTGTAGGACTTATGGTGTATCCATTGAATCAAACGGAAAAGCAAGTAAGGGTTATATGGGAATCTAACGATAACCATATGAAAGAAATACTTTTGAATGTATTGCGAACTTCTTCATGAGACTTGTTATTTTCATATAGTTTTGTCCACACGAAGAAATAGAAAAAGTAAAGGAAACATGCTATAATCTTTATACGTTCTTAATGTTTAGCTTGCAATACTTGTCTAAAATTTATTTGTTTTCCTTTATAATATTCAATAGAAGGGGTGATTGTATGAGCAGCAGGCAGAATCCAGATCAATTATTAAAAGCGATTCAGGACGAAGAAGTGAATCAAAACAAAGGACATTTGAAAATATTCTTCGGATATGCGGCGGGTGTTGGAAAAACATATGCTATGTTAGAGGCGGCTCATATAGCAAAACAACAAGGAATTGATGTAGTGGCAGGATACATAGAACCCCACGAACGTCCAAAAACAGCCGCACTTTTGAACGGATTAGAAGTTATCCCTACCAAAGAAGTAACCTATAATGGTATGGTACTGCACGAATTTGATATTGATGCTGCACTACAAAGAAGCCCTGAATTGATTCTTGTAGATGAACTTGCTCACACGAATGCAGAAGGATGTCGCCATGCAAAGCGTTATCAGGATATTAAAGAACTTTTAAGAGCGGGGATTGATGTTTATACAACGGTAAATGTGCAGCATATAGAAAGCCTTTGTGATGTGGTTGCCTCTATCACAGAAGTCGTTGTACGGGAACGTATTCCAGATTCCATATTTGATCACGCAGATCAGGTAGAGCTAATAGATATTGAACCACAGGATTTGATTGAACGTCTTAGCATGGGGAATGTTTATCGGGAAAATCAAGCAAAGCAAGCGGTGGAAAATTTTTTCACTGTAGAGAATTTGACTGCTCTCAGGGAAATTGCATTACGTCGCTGTGCAGACCGGGTGAATATTCTCACAGAAAATGCTCGTATTAAAAATAATGGAGATTATCATACAGATGAGCATATTCTTGTGTGTCTTTCTTCTTCCCCTTCCAATGAGAAAATCATTCGCACCGCTGCAAGAATGGCGTTTGCCTTCAAGGGAACTTTTACAGCACTGTTTGTAGAAACCCCGGATTTTTCGGTGATGAGTGAAGATAATGTAAAGCGTCTACGATCCAATATGCGTCTTGCCGAACAGCTTGGAGCAAAAATTGAAACAGTATATGGAGAGGATGTCCCTTTTCAAATTGCTGAATTTGCCAGACTGTCTGGCGTATCAAAAATTGTGATTGGACGTAGTTCTGCCGCTAAGCGCCACCTTTTTAGCAAACCGACTCTTACAGAAAAACTGATTCTCCTTGCCCCTAATTTGGATGTCCACATCATTCCAGATACAGTTTCCAATACATCCATTTATCGATTGAAGAAGGCAAAGAAAAAGAATTTTATTGTTTTCTCGGTTTCCGATATATTAAGATGTATTGGAATTTTGATTGTTTCCAGCCTTATCGGAATGATTTTTCAAAAGTTGGAATTTGATGAAGCGAACATTATTACAGTGTTTGTTCTTGGCGTACTTGTTACAGCGGTCACAACAAAACATCAGGTATATAGCCTGCTTTCCTCGATTGTAAGTGTTTTAGTGTTTAATTTCTTGTTTACAGAGCCGAAATTTTCCTTGCAAGCATATGATAAGGGTTATCCAGTTACCTTCCTTATTATGTTTTTAGCAGCATTCCTTACAGGATCTCTTGCTATAAGGATTAAAAATCAGGCAAGACAGGCGGCAAGATCTGCTTATCGCACCAAAGTATTGTTTGATACTAACCAACTATTACAACAGGCAAAAGATAAAAATGAAATTGTATCTGTAACATCGAACCAACTCATTAAGCTGTTGGGAAAAGACATTATTTTTTATTTGTCTGATGGCGAAAAACTGGAAGTTCCTCGTATTTTTTCTACAGATGAAAAAGATTTGAGTGCATGTACTTCTGATAATGAAAAAGCAGTCGCTGGATGGGTATTAAAAAACAATAAGCACGCAGGTGCGACAACAGGGACTCTTTCTAACGCAAAATGTTTATATCTTGCTGTTCGTAGCACCAATATGGTATATGGAGTTGTGGGGATTGTGATGGATGAGTCCCCTATTGATCCATTTGAAAACAGCATTCTTTTATCCATTTTAGGAGAATGTGCATTAGCTCTGGAGAATGAAAAAAATGCTCGCGAAAAGCAGGAGGCAGCTGTTTTGGCAAAGAACGAACAACTGCGGGCAAATCTTCTTCGAGCTATTTCCCACGATTTAAGGACTCCTTTAACATCTATTTCAGGTAATGCCAGTAACTTACTTTCTAATGGAGATTCTTTTGACAGTGAGACAAAAAAACAGCTTTACATGGATATTTATGATGACTCTATATGGCTTATTAACCTTGTGGAAAATTTGCTGGCTGTTACAAGGATTGAAGAAGGTCGCTTAAATCTGAGAATGTCAGAAGAACTGGTGGATGATGCGATTTCAGAAGCATTATTACATATTAATCGAAAAAGCGTGGAACATTCGATTTCTGTTGAAAATAGAGATGAATTCCTTCTTGCTAAAATGGATGCAAGACTTATTGTTCAGGTAATTATTAACATTATTGATAATGCTGTCAAATATACGCCGAAAGGATCTCACATTGTGATAAAAACAGAGAGAGTTGGAGACAAAGCGGTTATTTCTATTTCTGATGATGGCGATGGAATTCCTAATGAATTGAAGCCACGGATATTTGATATGTTTTACAGCGGTGCAAATCAGATTGCAGATAGCCGCCGTAGTTTAGGACTGGGATTATCATTGTGTAAGTCCATTATCCTTGCTCATGGCGGTGAAATCAGTGTCTCTGATAATCTACCGCATGGTACCATATTTACATTTACACTACCTGTTGGGGAGGTTAAAATTTATGAATAAATCACTTGTATTGGTTGTAGAAGATGATACATCTGTCAGAAATTTAATTACAACTACATTAAAAGCACACGATTATCGCTATCTTACTGCACCAAACGGTCAGGCAGCAATTTTAGAAGCATCATCCCATAATCCGGACATTGTTTTGTTGGATTTAGGACTACCTGATATGGATGGTGTTGCTGTTATTGAAAAGATTCGCTCTTGGTCAAATACACCGATTATTGTAATCAGTGCCAGAAGCGAGGACACCGATAAAATTGATGCTCTTGATGCTGGGGCAGACGATTATCTGACAAAACCATTCTCCGTGGAGGAACTGCTTGCTAGATTACGTGTCACACAAAGAAGGCTTGCGATGATGCAAAAAGAATCACCAGCCGAAGCTGCTGTTTTTACAAATGGACAACTTCGGGTGGACTATGCTGCTGGTTGTGCTTATCTAAATGATGAAGAATTGCATTTAACACCTATTGAATATAAGTTGCTGTGTTTACTTTCTAAAAATGTAGGGAAAGTTTTGACACATACTTTTATAATGCAAAATATTTGGGGAAATAGTTGGGATAATGATATTGCTTCGCTCCGTGTTTTTATGGCTACACTGCGCAAAAAAATCGAAAAAGGACCAAACTCTACGCAGTATATCCAAACGCATATTGGAGTGGGATATAGGATGCTGAAAGTTGATTGAACTTCACAACACCATAGTTAAAGTTGGAATATAAGCTGTAGATCTGTATAAGAGACCCGTACGCACGGTTCAATGGGAGGGATGAGAAAATATATTCTTCCTCTTCCTGTTAAATAACTAGACACAGACGGCAACTTTTAAATTTCCTCTAAGAGCGGTCTATTTAAGTATCGATAAGTTTCATTTATATAAGCTAATAGGTAAAATTTAATAGAATAACACGTAAAAAAGCACTGAAATCGTTTGCTGATCATCACGATTTATAGTGCTTTTTCTTTGACTACAAAGGAAAATACAACGAATTTAAGTTTCGCGCAGTTTTACATTTGCAGATCGCCATTTCCTTTTAGGTTCATGTTTCCCACAATCGTCGCAGGTCTGTGGCCAGTTAATTTTCCACTCAAAATATTCATCTCTGGTAATCTCACCAGATTTCAGTTCTTCTTTTCTTAGAACCCATTCTTTCATGAATTCATTCAGAACCCCATAATTAAACCACATACCGACAGGTGGATGAGCAGGCCAGTTATCCGAATCGTGGTAGCGGACAGAGGTATCCTCGCTGAAATTACATTTTTCACCCGGATAGGTTTCTAACTGGAAGAGGTTGATAGCTGCCGGGTTAAATTCATCAATCCAGAACAGGATTTCCATAAGTTCAGAAGCATCCATAGTAGTAGGTTCATGCAGTGCCAGTGGATTTACATCCAGAATCTTAGCCATTTCAGTTACCAGATCTCTGCGGGGAACCCGGTAATTCGTTTCATATTGGGCAAGACGGTTTGCACCCTTATCGCCCCAGCCGAGAGTAGCCCCCAGTTCTGCCTGTGTCATATTCCGGAATGTCCGGATTTTTTTTATTTTATCACCGATTGTCATATCAGATTTCCAATTTTCTTTTGTACCTTGAAAACTGCATGAGCTGTATAATCTGATTCCACAGATGCCATAACCCTGTAAATGATTTTACTGGCGAGCGTCGAAGATACTCCGGAAACGGCTGGTGAGTTTGCGAAGAAGCTGCCAGCATTCAGAAATATTCTGATAGAGGTTGGACGTAACGCTGACAACAGATTATACGAATGGAAGCCAACACGCCGAACAGAATATGCAATAACATAACAATAGATAAACTGTGAGAACAAAATGAGAAAGGTAAGGTGATGCAGGTGAGAAAATTGCAGGTATAGGACAACTGATACAAAGAATATGTTGGAAAAGAGGTGAGCATTATGGTGAATCAGTCAGTAATAGATTCCAGTGTTAATCTGGAGCAGTTAAAGGACATTGAAGATTTAATTCCTGATATGGATAAAGCTATTTCTGAAAAAGTGGAAACTTTTCTGGATAAATCCGGCAATCAGCCGTATGCTCACATGAATGAAGGGTATGTGGTAGTCGTGGAAATGACAGGAGAAATGGATGCTACAGATGCAATCAGTGATTATCTAAGAAAAAGAACGGAGTTGATGTATTAGATGCAAGTCTTGAAAAAATATCTTGCGAAGCTACAGATGTTATGTTAATGTGAAGTCAGGGAAAATGAACGTGATACATGGTTTCTGACTTCAAATTCAATGGCATAAGTAAGTTGGGAGCGATGTAAAATGGAACAGATGCAAATGAATATGCCAGATATGTACGACGCTGCATTGTATCTTCGGTTATCGAAAGATGATATGGAAGAGGGCGGTGCGAAGTCAGAGAGCAACAGCATTGCAAATCAGAGAGAGTTACTTCGGAGCTTTGTAAAAAGCCAGCCGGATATTCAGATTTTTGATATATATGTGGATGACGGATACTCAGGAGGAAATTTTGACCGACCTGAGTTTAAACGAATGACAACTGATATAGAAACTGGAAAAGTAAACTGCGTGATTGTAAAAGACTTATCCAGATTCGGAAGAGAGTATATAGAAGCCGGGCGATGGATCGAAAAGACCTACCCGGCTTTAAATGTGCGTTTTATTTCAGTTACAGACCAGTTTGACAGTAAAACAGCAGATTTTTCAGAAAAGTCATTTGTTGTTCCAATCAAAAATTTTGTAAATGAAAGCTATTGCCGGGACATTTCCGATAAAGTGCGAAGCCACCAGAAAATCAAACGTGAAAAAGGTGAATTTATTGGAGCATTTGCCCCGTATGGTTACTGCAAAGATCCGGAGAATAAGAACTGTCTGGTGATTGATTCTTATGCAGCGGATATTGTAAGAAAAATATTTTCATGGAAAATTGATGGGTTCAGTCTTGGAGCAATCGCAGAAAAACTGAATGTACGTCATGTGCAGTCGCCAAAAGAATATAAAAAGGCAAATGGTGAAAATTACAATTCCGGATTCCATAGTTCAGATACACCGAAATGGTCGGCAGTGCAGATCAAAAGGATTCTGACCAATGAAGTCTATATTGGAAACATGGTACAGGGCAAGCAGGAACGAATCAGCTATAAAGTAAAGCAACGCCTGGATAAGCCAGAATCAGAGTGGGTGAAAGTAGAAAATACGCATCCGGCAATTATCAGGCAGAATGATTTTGATGTGGTTCAGAAGCTGCTTCAATATGATGGCAGGGCATCGAAAACATCGGACAGTGCAAACTTTTTTTCGGGTTTTGTATTTTGCGGAGATTGCCATACACCGATGATACACAGGGTAAATCAGTATAAGGGAAAGAAAAAAGCCTTTTATATTTGCCAGACAAAAAATAAAGGTGGAGATTGCACCAGACACAGCATTCAGGAAGAGGTGCTGAAAAGGATTGTATTGAAAGAGATTCAGGCATATACGGCACTTTTCGTAGACTATCAGATGATTATGGAAGAACTTTGTGAAATGAAAGTCAGTTACGATCAGGTAATCGGTTATGATATGCAGATTAGTAAGTTGCAGGAAGAATATAACCGTTATTACAACCTGAAAGCGTCTTTAAGTGATGACTTGAAAGAGGGACTGATCAGTAAAGAGGAGTTCGATGATTTTCGGGAAAATTACGGAAGAAAATGTGAAGAACTGGAGCAGATGATTGAAAATCAGAAAAAGCTGGTGAAGCAAATGTTTGAGGATGGAGTGTCTGCAACTGTTCAGTTGGAGGACTGGAAGAAATCACTGGAAATCAAAGAACTGGATCGCACATTGCTGGCACTGACCGTAGATAAAATTTATATTTATGAAAATAAGCAAATTAAAATTCACATCCGTTATCAGGATATGATTGAGAAAATGAAAGTCATAAGACGGTTTTATGCGGAACACCGGACAGAGTGCAGGAAAGAGGTGAGATAAATGGCAAGGACAGCAAAAAGATATAAGAAAAACACAGAGAAGAAAGTTCTTGGAATTTCGGTATGTATGGCTGCAATTTATGCCAGATTATCTGTAGACAGTGATGAAAAAAAGTCAGAATCTATTGAAACACAGGTTACGTTGATAAAAGAATTCATTCAGAAGCACAATGAAAATCCAGACAGAGAGTATGAGATTGCTGTATATGATATTTATTCTGATTTGGGAAAAACCGGAACAAATTTTGACAGACCGGGATTTGAACGGATGATGAATGATGTCAGGGCAGGTAAAATAAATTGTATTCTGGTAAAGGATTTCTCACGATTTGGAAGAAATTATATCGAAACCGGAAATTATTTGGAAAAGATTCTCCCTTTTATGAAAGTGCGGTTTGTTTCTGTATGTGACAACTATGACTCCTATGCACTGGGTGCTAAGAATCAGGAGTTATCCATGAATATCAAGAATCTGGTGAATGATGCTTACGCAAAAGACATTTCTGCAAAGGAACGGGCAGCAAAACGTATTGCACAGAAGAACGGTGAGTATGTGGGATCTACAGCTCCATACGGATATTGTGTGGAAAAGGTAAATGGAATTTATAAGTTAATTGTAGAACCGGAAGCCGCAAAGATTGTCCGCAGGATTTTTGGAGAATATGCTTCAGGAGATGGCATACAGAGCATTATTGACAGGTTGTTTGAGGATGGGGTACATCGAATTTCAGATTATAACCGATATCATCATGTGTACTGTCAGGACGGAGAAAATCTTCATCAGTGGGGAAATTCTTCGATACGTGCAGTGCTGAATCGAAATAATTATTATGGCGATCTGGTTCAGAGAAAATATGAATCCAGATTTCAAAGAGGTGAAAAATGGTGTGATATACTGGATG
>Bissell_p1__coassemble_487_pt1 | contig 26077 bp, 21 predicted proteins | sample Bissell_p1__metabat2_high_PE_036 | metagenome-assembled genome bin Bissell_p1
AGGAAACAGGAGAAGTTCACAAAACTTTCACAAATAAATTAGCACTCAGGTGTTGACAGTGCTAATAATAGGTGCTATATTACAGATAGAACAAAGGAAGAGGAACAGAAATCCAAATCCTAAGGTTCAGAACACAACACTTCGGATATCTCCGATAGTGCTAAAATATAGTTTTCATATTTGTGAAAGGAGATATGACTTATGTTAAGACCTAGTATTTTTGGAGAAACTTTATTTGATGACTTTATGGATGGCTTCAGATTCCCGGAATTTCCATCATTCCCAGATGTAGACAAAGCATTGTATGGAAAACATGCCAAGAACATGATGAAAACAGATGTAAAAGAAACAGAAGGCGGTTACGAAGTGGACATTGATTTGCCTGGATTTAAGAAAGATGAGATTCAGTTACAGCTGGAAAACGGATGTCTTACCGTGAGTGCGGCCAAAGGATTGGATAAAGATGAACAAGACGAAAAAGGCAAATATATCAGACGGGAACGTTATGCAGGCAGCATGAGCCGGAGCTTTTACGTAGGTGAACATGTGACAGAGAAGGATATCCATCCGAAATATGAAAATGGTATCCTGAGATTTACAGTTCCAAAAGAAGAAGCGAAAACCGTTGAGGAAAAGAAACATTTTATCTCCATTGAAGGATAATCCTTCAGGGAAAGTACACACCCAGCAGGACATCCTGCTGGGTGATTTTGCATGTGCAAAATGGAGGTGACGAAAATCATGAATGCAAAGAGAGATTACTATGAAGTTCTCGGAGTGGAGCGGACAGCAGATGAAAATGCTATCAAAAAAGCATACAGGAAACTGGCAAAGAAGTACCATCCGGATACGAATAAAGGGAATCCACAGGCAGAAGAAAAATTTAAAGAGGCAACAGAGGCCTACGCTGTATTAAGTGACCCGCAGAAACGGAAACAATATGACCAGTTTGGATTCGGAACAGATAATCCTGATGGCAGCTATCAGGAATTTCATTTTGAAGATGGCGATATCGATGAAATATTAAAAAATATGTTTGGTGGAGGGTTTGGAGGATTTCACACCAGTGGTTTCGGAAATGGATTTGACCAGGATTTTGGAGGAGGTTTTCATTCCAATAGCTTCCACAGAGACTTCAGATCCAGGCAGGCAGCACAGAACGGGACAGATCTTCATGGGGAAATCACCATAGAGTTTATGGAGGCTGCCAGGGGCTGTGAAAAAACCATTCAGCTTACGGAAGCAAACGGAAGAAAAAAATCCTTAAAAGTCTTGATTCCAGCAGGCATTGACACAGGGAAAAGCATCCGCCTAAGAGGAAAGGGAATGCCTGGAAGTGGCGGTGGAAGAGATGGGGATTTGCTTTTGAAAGTCAATGTAAATAACGATTCTGTATTTGACAGGAAGGATACGGATGTCTATACCACAGTGAGAATTCCGTTTACTACGGCTGTGTTTGGCGGCGAGACAGTGGTTCCTACCTTGTCAGGAAGAGTTATGTGCAAAATTAGCCCTAATACCCAGTCTGGAACGAAAATCCGTCTCAGGGGAAAAGGGATTGTGTCCATGAAAAATCCTCAGGTACATGGAGATGAGTATGTGATTATACAGATTGATGTGCCACAGAATCTAAGTCCGGAGGCGAGAAAAAAATTAAAAGAATTTGAAGCACTTTTGAGGTATCAGAAAGGAGGAAGTGCTGCATAGATTAGGTGTGGTTTCCTGAACAGTGTATTCTTTTTTAATGACATTCCGGCCCAAATAGGATATAATCCAACAGGGAAGGAGAATGGAAAATGAAGAATAAATATAATGGAACCATTACCGCCTGCTTTATTGCTTATATTGTGCAGGCTATTGTAAATAATTTTGTACCGCTGTTGTTTCTGACATTTCAGCGGAGTTACCATATCCCTCTGGCGCAGATTACCATGCTTGTGACCTTTAATTTCGGTGTACAGCTTCTTGTTGATTTGCTGTCTATAGGATTTGTGGATAAAATCGGGTATAAGAAAGCTATGGTGGCCGCCCATGTGTTTTCTGTGACAGGATTATTGCTTTTAACCATTTTGCCGGAAGTTTTGCCTTCTGCTTTTGCTGGAATCCTGATTTCTGTCATGATATATGCCATTGGAGGAGGGCTTTTGGAAGTTCTGGTCAGTCCTGTTGTAGAGGCATGTCCATCAGATAACAAAGAAAAAGCCATGAGTATGCTCCATTCTTTTTATTGTTGGGGACATGTGGGAGTGGTGCTGCTTTCAACACTATTTTTCTTTTTCTTTGGGATTGAGAATTGGAAAATCATGGCAGTGATATGGGCAGTGATTCCTTTTATAAATGCTTTTATATTCGGCAAGGTGCCGGTTCCTTCTTTAATAGAAGAAGGAGAGCATGGATTAAGCTTAAAAGAATTATTCGGCATGAAGATTTTTTGGATTTTGCTTCTGATGATGGTATGTGCAGGAGCCAGTGAACAGGCTGTGAGCCAGTGGGCTTCCACGTTTGCAGAAAAGGGGCTTGGTATCACGAAGGCAGCAGGAGACCTGGCAGGGCCTATGGCCTTTGCAATTCTTATGGGAACATCCCGTGCCTTTTATGGAAAATATGGAGACAGAATCCAGCTGGAGCGTTTCATGGGAGTGAGCTGTCTTCTGTGTATTGTATCTTATCTTGGGATTTCACTGTCTCCGGTTCCAATGTTCAGCCTGATTTCCTGTGCGGTATGCGGTCTTTCTGTGGGAATTATGTGGCCTGGCACTTTCAGCAAAGCAGCAAAAACTCTGCCAAAGGGAGGAACTGCTATGTTTGCTTTGCTGGCACTTGGCGGAGACCTTGGATGTTCTGGGGGACCGACTCTGGTAGGTGCTGTCTCCAGTTTAGCTGGAGAAAATTTAAAACTGGGGATTCTTGTTGCGGTGATGTTCCCAGTCCTTTTAATTGCAGGAGTATCCTGGTGCAGTAGTTTTGAAAAAAGAGCTTAAACCAGGCTCGAAAGTTAGAGAAAACTTGTATTTCTGTACCAGAAGGTGTATAATACGAAAAAAGATAGACGGGAGCTTGTATGACAGGCTGAGAGGAAGGTATGACCTTCGACCGATAACCTGATTTGGATAATGCCAACGTAGGGATACCTAGACATAGAGGAAATTTTACGCAGAAAGTTACCAAGTCCGGTGCTTTCTGTTTTTTTTGTATTACAAGGAGATATCACAGGGAGGTGAAAAATATGGTGAAAATCAATGGAGAAGCCGTACAGGAAGAAGGAAAAACACTGGAAAACTATTTGTCTGGTACTCAGTATGATCCCAGAAGAATTGCAGTGGAGAGAAATGGTGAGATTGTGCCAAAATCACAGTATGGAGAGGTGGTTCTTCAGGAAGGAGACTGTATTGAGGTTGTCAGTTTTGTAGGGGGAGGATGAGAGCATGCTCACAAAAGAAAGCTGGGAGAATGGATTGATACAAAGACATGGGGAGAAACTTCAAAGATGTTTTTCAGGAGCATCCGTGGCTGTCTGCGGACTAGGAGGTCTCGGATCAAATATTGCTCTGGCTCTTGCCCGTGCAGGTATCGGTAAATTGATTTTAATTGATTTTGACTGTGTGGATCTTACCAATCTTCACCGGCAGCAATACAAGGCTTCGCAGATTGGACAATATAAGACAGAGGCATTAGCAGAAAATCTGAAAGAAATTGCACCGTTTTTAGAATTGGAATTGCAAACAGTCCGCATTACAGAGGAAAACGCAGCAGGACTTTTAGAGAATGCGGATATCGTATGTGAAGCATTTGATGATGCACAGGAGAAAGCCATGCTCACAGAGCAGGTATTAGAAAAGTGTAAGGATAAATATCTGATTGCAGCCTCTGGTATGGCTGGCCTGGACAGTGGAAATGCCATTAAGACGAGAAGAATTATGAAAAGATTTTATCTGTGCGGGGATGGCATCAGTGATGTGGAAGATGGGCTGGGATTGGTTTCGTCTAGGGTCATGCTCTGTGCTGCACATCAGGCTCATACGGTTTTGCGTATTCTGGCAAATGAATTTGAACCATAATAATGAAAGAAGGAAAACACAAATGAACAATGACAAATTGATCATCGGAGGACATGAATTTCAGTCACGCTTTATTCTTGGCTCCGGAAAATATTCTATGAAATTAATCGAAGCAGCGGTAAAGGATGCCGGGGCAGAGATCATCACACTGGCAGTACGTCGTGCCAATACAAAAGAGCAGGAAAATATTCTGGATTTTATCCCCAGGGGGGTTACACTTCTTCCCAATACCAGTGGTGCACGAAATGCAGAGGAGGCAGTCCGCATCGCAAGACTTGCCAGAGAACTAGGCTGTGGAAATTTTGTAAAAATAGAAATTATGCGTGATTCAAAGTATCTGCTTCCGGATAATCAGGAAACCGTCAGGGCAACAGAAATTCTTGCAAAAGAAGGGTTTGTTGTTATGCCGTATATGTATCCTGATTTGAATACAGCAAGAGATCTGGCCAATGCAGGTGCAGCGACAATCATGCCTCTGGCCTCTCCGATAGGGTCCAATAAAGGGCTTGCAACAAAGGAATTTATTCAGATTTTGATTGACGAAATAGACCTGCCGGTTATTGTGGATGCCGGCATTGGAAGACCTTCTCAGGCTTGTGAGGCTATGGAGATGGGGGCAGCAGCTATCATGGCAAACACTGCACTTGCCACAGCAGGAAATCTTCCGCTTATGGCAGCAGCTTTCAAAAATGCCATTGAAGCAGGGCGTCAGGCTTATCTGGCAGGACTTGGAAGAGTCCTAACAAGAGGAGCTTCTGCATCAGATCCATTGACGGGTTTTCTTCGTAATTAAGGGGTGTAAAAAGATATGGAAAATCAATTTTTTGTAGACTCGGAATATTTATCAGAAGAAGCTCTGAACAAAAAACACAGGTTGGAAACAGATCCTTCTTCCAGAAAAGATCATATGGAATATATGCCGGGGATGGAGCAGATCCAGTCAGATGTATGTGACAGTGTGCTGAAAGAAATGAAGAGTTATGATAGCACAAAATACACGGCAAAGGATGTAGAGAATGCACTGGAACATGAGACATGTTCTATTGAAGATTTTAAAGCTTTGTTATCTCCTGCGGCAGAACCATTTCTGGAGCAGATGGCTCAGAGGGCAAGATTAGAGACCAGCAAACATTTTGGAAATACAGTATATCTGTTTACTCCTTTGTATATTGCAAATTATTGTGAGAACTATTGCGTCTATTGTGGTTTTAACTGCTATAATCATATTCATCGGATGAAGCTTTCTATGGAGCAGATTGAGCGGGAAATGAAGGTGATTGCAGATAGTGGAATGGAAGAAATTTTGATTTTGACGGGGGAAAGCCGCAGACAAAGTGATGTCCATTATATTGGAGAAGCATGTAAGCTGGCACGGAAATATTTCCGCATGGTAGGGTTAGAAATTTACCCGGTAAACATAGAGGAATATCGGTATCTTCACGAATGTGGTGCGGATTATGTCACGGTATTTCAGGAGACTTATGATGCAGATAAATATGAAACTCTGCATCTTATGGGGCATAAACGTGTATGGCCTTATCGTTTTGATGCACAGGAAAGAGCTCTCAGGGGAGGCATGCGTGGGGTAGCATTTTCTGCACTTTTGGGCTTATCAGATTTTCGAAAAGATGCTCTGGCAAGTGCATTGCATGTATATTATCTGCAAAGGAAATATCCTCATGCAGAGATGTCTTTGTCTTGCCCGAGACTTCGGCCGATTATCAATAATGATAAGATTAATCCGCTGGATGTACATGAAAAACAATTGTGTCAGATTTTGTGTGCTTATCGTATTTTTCTTCCTTTTGTGGGAATCACAGTGTCTTCCCGTGAAAGTGCACGGTTTCGCAATGGCATCGTAAAAATTGCCGCTACAAAGGTCTCCGCAGGTGTTTCCACCGGTATCGGAGACCATGAGAGCAAATATAGTGGGAAAGAATCCCAGGACGAAAAAGGTGATGAACAGTTTGAGATTGACGATAACCGAAACTTTGATACCATGTATCAGGATATGGAAAGTCAGGGCCTTCAGCCTGTCCTAAATGAATACCTTTACGTCTGATTATTTTTTACAATCCATACCGCAGGCGGTGGCAGTTTCGATGAGACAACGGTCATTGGTGACTGCATCATAGAAGCGGAAACCGCCTGAGAAATTGTACACATCATATCCATTTCCAGTAAGAATCCTAGTTGAAATATAGCTCCTGAGACCACTCTGGCAGATAACATAAACGGGTTTTCCTTTTTCGATTTCATCCAGATGTTCACGCAGGACATCTACAGGAATGTTCTGGAATCCATCTACATGTCCACGTGCGTATTCTCCGGGAGTTCTGGTATCTAGCAGGGTGACACTGCCATCTTTTGGAAGCTGGTCAATCTCTTCCATATGGAACTGTTTCAAAATTCCGTTTTCGATATTTTCAATCATAAATCCAGCCAGATTTACCGGGTCTTTTGCAGAAGAATAAGGAGGTGCATAAGCCAGATCCAGTTCCGCTAATTCTGTGGCTTTCATGCCTGCATGGATAGCAGTTGCCAGGACATCAATTCTCTTATCCACACCTTCATAACCGACAATCTGTGCACCAAGAAGACGGTAAGTTTCTTTTTCAAAGACTACTTTCAGGGTCATAACCTTGCCACCCGGATAGTAGCCTGCATGGCTCATAGGAGAGAGGATGACCTTGTCCACATCCAGTCCTGAACTTTTAGCAATTGTTTCATTGATTCCAGTAGCAGCGGCAGTCATATCAAATACTTTTACAATAGAGCTTCCCTGAGAGCCGGGATAATGGCTGTCCACACCGCAGATGTTGTTTGCTGCAATACGTCCCTGTTTGTTTGCAGGGCCTGCAAGGGAGATTAGTGTGTCCTGTCCTGTTACATAGTGTTTTACCTGTACGGCATCTCCTACTGCATAGATATCGGGTGCGGAAGTTTCCATTTTGTCATTCACCAGGATACTGCCCTTGATACCAAGTTCCAGCCCGGCCTCTTTTGCCAGTCTGGTATCCGGAGTCACACCGATAGCCAGAATAACCATATCTGCGTGAAGGGGTGCTTCATCTTTTAATAAGACCTGCACACCATCTTCTGTCTCTGCGAAGCCTTCTACGGTATGTCCAAGAGCCAGTTTCACACCGTGTTTCCGCATTTCATTGTGAATGAAAGATGCCATATCGGAATCAAAAGGCTTCATAAGCTGTTTCGGCCGCTGAACAATGGTAACATCCATGCCAAGTTCCCGGAGACTTTCTGCAACTTCCAGGCCAATGAATCCACCTCCTGCCAGAATTGCGGATTTGGGGTGGTTTCGGTTGATATACCGTTTGATGCTAAGGGTATCTTCCACGGTACGTAGAGTAAACAGTTTCTTTAAGTCAGTTCCAGGAACAGGAGGCTGTGTAGGCTTTGCGCCTGGGGAGAGAATCAGTTTGTCATACGATTCTTCAAATTCCTCGCCTGTTTTTAGATTTTTCACGGATACTGTATGTTTCTCAGGATGAAGAGCTGTAACTTCGTGACGCACCTTCATATTGACACGGAAACGGGAGAAAAAACTCTCAGGAGTCTGAAGAGTCAAATCCTGGGGGTCTGTAATCACATCCCCAATGTAGTAGGGAAGTCCACAGTTTGCGTAAGAAATAAAACCGGAACGTTCAAACACTACGATTTCTGCCTGTTCATCCAATCTGCGAAGTCTGGCTGCAGCAGTTGCTCCACCGGCTACGCCACCTACAATTACAACTTTCATATTATTTATCCACCTTTCCTTTATAAGAGACAATGCCTCCGATATTTTTCACATTAGTATATCCCATTTTTCCAAGCATTGCGGTTGCCTGGCTGCTTCTGGCACCTGAGTGGCAATACACAAAAAGAGGGGTATTTGTTTGTGGAACGATAGTTTTGATAGTATCAATCACCTGCAGTGGTATATTCCGGCTATCTGGAACATGCCCTTCCCTGTATTCCTGTGGTGTGCGTACATCCACAAGCAGAGCGTTTGGGGTAGCCTTGTAATCTTCAAAGCCCTGATTGATATCAGGTACCTTAAAAAAATCGAAAAATCCCATTTATATCACCTCCCTGTTTCTGTTTCTCCGGTCCAGTCTTTGATACCGCCGAATTCTACAATATTGGTATATCCTAAATCTGCCAGCTTTTGAGAAGCCTGTTTGCTCCGGTTTCCGCTGCGGCAGTAAACCAGAATCAACTGTTCCTTATCCGGAAGCTGAGTGATTTCTTCCGTTTTAATAGTTTCATTTGGCAGATTGACTGCCCCTGTAATATGTTTTTCTTCATATTCTTCTGGAGTACGCACATCTAAAATGATGTAATCTGTTTCCTCCTCCATCATAGCAGCCGCTTCTTTGGAAGAGACTTGCCGATAGCTGTTGGATTCAGGCGGCTTGTTCTGACTGCATCCGGTGAAGAGAAACAATGCAAGCAAAAAGCCAGAGAATAGGGTGACTTTATATTTTCGTATCATGGAAAACCTCCTCGGAGTATGTTTTATGTACTTAGTATAGTAGAAAAAAAGTATGTGTTCTGTGACAAGGTTACAAAATGACAAGCTCAGTGTTCTTTCATATGGCTTTTATAATATTCTTTTGGTGTGATGCCAAATTCTTTTTTGAAGGCACGGAAAAAGTGATTGTATCCGCCAAATCCAACCATTTTATAAACTTCTGTGATAGGCAGGCCTTCCAGTATATATTTTTTGCACATCTTCAGGCGGTTTCTGGTAATGTAGCTGTGGACTGTCTGTCCGGTCTGTTTTTTAAATTCTCTGCAAATATGATAGCGGCTTACAAAAAACACTTTTTCCAGTTCTTCCAGGGTGATTTCTTCGGTGATGTGGCGGTGAATATACGCAAATAAATCATCTAATACAAACTGCCGCTGTCCTTTTTTCTGTTGTTCAAATTCTTCCCGGATACATGCTCTTAAAATTGCAATGAGCATGAGAGACAACATATTTTTTTCAAATAGTTCTTCCGCAAACTCTGTTTTGTCTGCCCGTTCCAGCCTGGTAAACAGGTTCTTCAAAATTGCGGCAGTGCCTCCATCTGTGGAAACGCTGATGCAGGAAAAAGGGACAACTTCAATGCTTTTCTGGAAATCCACAGATTCATCAGATAAATCCTTCAGCAATTCCTTAGAATAGCGTATCCAGAACAATTCCACAGGATGTTTTGGATTTTTCCAGTATAATTGGATGGATTTTTGCGGTTTTATAAGAATCATATCATTTGGCCCGCATTGCCTGATTTCACTGTTTTCTTTTGCTTCATGAAAAATACAATTTCCAACCCTCACAATCAAAAAACTGTAATAGTCCATGGAGGAAATTCTCCTTTTTTTGCTATCTTCCAATAAAATGCGTTCAATCTGATAGTTATACTTTTGTTCTTTTTTATAATCTGTCATAATTTACAAAAATCCTCATTTATTTTTGTGCAATATTTTGCATACGCGGCATAAATTTAAAATGATTATGGTTAATTACCATAATAAGTCAATTTTCGACAGTTTTCAATCAATTTATGTATATGTTTTCGTAAATGTATTTTATATACTTTGTCTATGCTAGCAGGTCGTTAAAAACGTGTCAAAAGGAGGAGATTGTTTTGAAAGAAACACAAACAAACGTAAGACCCTTCTCAATGAAGGATAAAATCGGGGTAACCCTGGGAGATTTGGGATGTTGCTGTACAGAGCAGTTCCGTGCTATGTTCCTTACTGTATTCTATACACTGGTACTTCAGGTAAATCCCATTCATGTTGGTATTCTGATGTTAGTTACAAAAATATGGGATGCAATCAATGACCCGATTATTGGTGCACTGGTAGATATGCGCCGTTCACAAAAAGGCGGAAAATTTATTCCCTGGATTCGTGCCTTTTCTTTTCCAATGGCGGTATTGTGTGTCCTTGGTTTTGTAAATGTAAGCAATCTGGACTATGGTTTCCGTATTGGATATATGTTTGTTACCTATGTACTGTATGAGGCACTTTATACTTGTGTTAATGTTCCTTTTGGAAGTCTTTCCAGTGTCATGACAGATGATGTCAAAGAAAGAACAGCCTTATCACGTTACCGCAGTCTTGGAGGAACCATTTTTATGACTGTTATTGTTATGATTGGGCCTCTTGTATTGTATGAAAACAATCAGCCAATCCCAGGCAGATTCCTGATGATGGCTTCTGTCTGTGCACTTGTAGGGCTGCTTTGCCTGCAGGTGACCTGTGTATGGTGCAAGGAGCGTGTTGTACTTCCGGAACCAGAGAAAAAAGAGAAACTTCATTATTTTGAAATTATTAAACATGTTGCAAAAAACCGTGCTTTCCTGGGTGTTGTTTTGTTCAGTTTCCTTGGAATGGTGGGTGCTTCCATTGTGAATGGGCTCAATACATACCTGTTCCGTGACTGGTTTGGTGATGTACAGATTATGGCTGTTTCCGGTGCACTGAACACCTTATATGCAGTAATTGTTTTTGCATTTACCCAGCCCCTTGCAAACAAATTTGGAAAGAAAGAATGGTGTGTTGCCGGAGCCGGAGGAGCAGCCGTAGTGTTTGCTGTTTTATTCTTCTTCCCAATCCACAACCCGATGTTATTTATCATTATTAACGGTATCTGTTTCCTTGGTGCCAGCGGAATGCAGGTTCTTGTATGGGCACTTGTCAATGATGCTATTGACTATCAGGAGCTGCAGACAGGACAGAGAAACGAGGGAATCCTTTATTCTGCATATTCCTTTTTCCGTAAACTGGCAAATGCAGTTTCAGGAAGTTTCTCCAGTTTTGCACTGGGAATTATCGGATACCAGGTTGCTGAGACCGTTCAGACAACAGAGGTAGTCAACCGTATCTGGAAAACTTATACAGGAAGCTATGTAATCGGATATGGACTGGCAGTTCTTGTTCTTCTTTTCCTGTATCCACTGAGCAAGAAAAAGACACAGGAAATGCTGGAAGAGCTGAAAGTAAAACGTGCAGAGAGAGCTGCTAAGGCAGAAGCAAGTGATATTTAGTTTAGAAAGGATATTATTATGAAAACATTACAGATTGAGTTTGCAAACCGCCAGGGGCTGGTACTTCGTGGTATCGTGACTTTGCCGGATGGAGAGGGAGCTTTTCCTGTTGTGATAAATCTTCATGGATTCACCGGAACAAAGGAAGGCCATAAAGGACTTCATATTACCATGGCAAGAAAACTGGCAGAAGAAGGAATTGGCTGTATCCGTTTTGATTTTTCTAATAATGGAGAAAGTGACGGAGAATTTGAACATATGACCTTTACTTCTTTGATTCAGGATACAGAAGATATCTGGAACTGGGCAAAAGAACAGCCCTATGTAGATTGTGACCGCATGATTTTATCTGGTCATAGCATGGGCGGATTCGTGGCAGCAACCAGTGCACCGAGGATTCAGCCGGCAGGGCTGATTCTCATGTGCCCAGGAAAACAGATGTGGGATGGATGTGGAGAACGTTCCCGTGCAATGGAACAGCACGGAATTCTCTTCGGTGACATAGAAGGATTAAAATTCAGCCATGCCTTTAACTACGACCTGGAAAAATATAATCCTTTTGAAGATGCAAAAAGATATGAAGGTCCTGTGCTGATCGTACGGGGAACAAAAGATGAACTGGTAGATGAGGAGACTTGTGAAACTTATCTTTCTCTTTATCAGAATCCAAATAAGCACTTTGTTCATGTGGAAAATGCAAATCATAATTTTTCCGGCATTCCATGCAGAACCGAATTGACGAAACAGGTTTGTCTCTTCGCAAAGGAGATTTAATAAGACACTGATTCCATTGCAGACCAGAAAGAAGGAATAAAAATGAAATTAACTGAAAAACTTACAATCCGTAACACAACATTCAAAAACCGTGTCATGTTTCCGCCTCTTACTACGGGATATGAAGACAGAAATGGCACCATCACAGACCAGGATATGGATTTTTATACCCGTTTGGCAAAAGGCGGTGTGGGATATATTGTAATTGGTGATGTGGCACCAGTGAACAATTTTACACCAACACCAAGATTATTTCAGGATTCTCAGATTGAGTCTTTTAAAAAGCTGGCGGACAGTGTTCACGAGTATGGAGCAAAACTTGGAATCCAGATTTTCCATCCGGAATATGACTGCGAGACCATGATGCGTCTTTTTGCAGAAGGAAAGATGGAAGAGGTGCGTGCAAAACTTCATCATGATATGATGCATTTTGTGGATGAAGTAAGTGAAGAGACACTGCTTTCTATTATTGATAAAATGTGTGCCTGTGCAGTCCGTGCACAGAAAGCAGGTGTGGATGTGATCCAGATTCATGGTGACCGTCTGGTAGGAGCACTTTGCAGCACAAAAATGAACCACAGAACAGATAAATTTGGAGGAAGTCTGGAAAACAGGACACGTTTTGCACTTCTTCTTGTAGAAGCTTTAAGAAAAGCAGTTCCTGATATGATCCTTGATTACAAATTTTCTGTTGTAACACCTGAGAGAGGAAAAGGCGGAATCGATGAGGCAGATGCACCTGCTTTCGCACAGATGCTGGAAAAAGCCGGTGTGGATATGCTTCATGTGGCACAGGCAAATCATACAGGAAATATGGCAGATACCATCCCTCCAATGGGAGTACAGCCTTATGGATTTTTTGCGGAAATTTCAGGTAAGGTAAAGGAAGCTGTATCCATTCCGGTCAGCACTGTAGGACGTATTATCACTCCAGAGATGGCAGAACAGATTCTTGCTTCTGGTAAAGCGGATATGATAGGAATCGGCCGTGGCCTTCTTGCAGATGCAGATTGGGCAAATAAAGCTGCAAACCATGACTTCTGTGATATTCGTCTTTGTATTTCCTGTAATAAAGGATGTACGGATAAGATTCAGCACCGTGAATTTTTATCTTGTGTGCTGAATGCAGAAAATGGATATGAAGGAACGAGAAAAATCCTTCCTGCTGAAATGCCGAAGCATCTGGTGATTGTAGGAGGAGGAGCAGCAGGCATGGAAGCAGCCCGTGTGGCAGCCGAAAAAGGTCACCGTGTGACTTTGTTTGAACAGAACACCAGACTTGGCGGTCAATTAGAACTGGCCTGTGTGCCTCCACGCAAAGAAGAAATGCGTCGCTTTACAGAATACCTGTCCCACTGCATGAAACAGGATGCCATTACCCTGCGTCTTGGGGAAAAGGCAACACCGGAAAAGATTCTTGCATTAAACCCAGATCATGTCATCCTTGCAGTTGGTGCACATAGCTTCCATTTCCCAATCAAAGGAATTGATCAGGCTTGTGTCTGTGATGCATGGGATGTTCTTAGAGGAAGCACACAGGTTTACGGAAAAGCAGCTGTTATCGGAGGCGGTATGGTAGGCTGTGAAACAGCAGAATATCTGGCTGAAAAAGGATGCCAGGTATCTGTGATTGAAATGATGGATAAGATTGCAGCAGGAGAAAGCGAAACCATCCTTCCTACCTTAAAAGAAAATTATAAAAAATATGGTGTTGCTGAATATCCTTCTCACAAAGTAGAAGAAATTCAGATGGGAAAAGTGATCTGCCGCAACAAAGCCGAGGAAGAGGTTATCATTGACTGCGATTTCGTTGTTCTTGCTATGGGAGCAAAACCAGTGATCTTCGATACCACATTTTTAGAAGAAGCAAAGATTCCTTTTGCAAAAATCGGAGATTGCGGGGAGAGGGCAGCAGACATTGCAAATGCAGTGAGAACCGCCTATGACACCGTGAATGCAATCTCATAAAGGTAGAAAATAAAATCTCATAAAGAAAACTCGAAAAGCACTCTGGCTATGCATAGTATGCAATAGTAGCCGGGGTGCTTTTTCCATAGATAGGTTCTTGTTTAATATGTGTATATATAGTATACTTTTATCAAAGTGAAAAGAGACATTGAGTAGTATCAGGAAAAAAATAAATGAGAAAGGGATTAGAGATTGAATATGAAAAATTTAGTATTACATGATGTGAGCCAGGACAGTGCATACCGTTATACGGGGATTACAACCTTTGAAAATCTTGTAGAAGTGACAGGAGATTATCCATTTGAAGAAGATGTGATAGAAAAAGCTGCGATTCATAAGCAAACCATGATGAGCCAGCAGAACGGAATTTCATCTTTCGCATTGATTCTCCGTATTTCGCCAAATGCAGAGATTCTGGAAGATGGAGAGAGCCTGCATTTTACTTTTGACGAATTTGAAATCAGAGACGGAAGAAGTAAATGTGCGGCAGTTTCCATGTTAGAGCCGGAGTATCTGGAGGACAACTGGGTGAGAGTGCAGGTATTTGTGCTGGATCAGGAAAAGATGAACAGGTTGTAAAATAAGGGGGCAGCAGAAAATGAAAATATCAATTCTTTATGTGAGCCAGAGTGGGAATACAGAGTGTGCGGCAGAATATATTGCAGACGGAATCATGGCGAGTTTTCCATTCATTGAGGTGAAGTTAATGTCCATTCGGGATCAGGAGGTCGACCTTGATTTTTTACAACAAAGTGAAGCAGTGATTTTTGGTGCACCTGTGTATTGTGCAGGAATCAGCTGGGAATTGAAGCAATGGTTTGATTCTCATGTTCGGCTGGATTTAAGCGGGAAAATCGGTGCTGCCTTTGTAACTGCACAGTCTCCGGTAGGAGGAGTAGATACTGCTATTATGGATATTGTGAGAAATATGCTGTTGAAAAGAATGCTGGTATTTTCAGGGGCAGGAGAAAAAACAGAAAACAGATTTCAGCTGGGAGCCATAGGCATTGCAAAAACTCTAGAGCAGGATGCTTCACAATTGGAATTGTTTGGGGAGCACGTTGCCAAGATGGCGGTGCGAATGGCAGCCAGATAGAATATGAAAAGGTACAAAGTATTGCAAACCATTGATTCTTGATGGTTTGCAAAAAAATAACAAAAAATTAGCACTCACCTATTGACAGTGCTAATAATAAGTGTTATATTTGCCCTAGAACAAGAGAAAAAGCACACCCGGACAGCTTTCCGGGATTAGAATAACCAAAATGGAGGGATACTATGAACATCAGTAAATTTACTCAGAAGTCACTGCAGGCCGTCCAGGATTTGGAAAAAACAGCATATGAGTTTGGCAATCAGGAGGTGGAGCAGGAGCATCTGCTTTATAACCTGTTAAAACAGGAGGACAGCCTGATCTTAAAGCTCATTGAAAAAATGGAAATCCAAAAAGAACATTTCATGGGCAATGTGGAGCAGGCATTAAATGCCAGAACCAAGGTGTCCGGAGGACAGCCATATATTGGACAATATTTAAACAAAGCACTGGTAAGTGCTGAGGATGAAGCCAGAGTTATGGGGGATGAATACGTCTCAGTCGAGCATTTATTCCTGTCGCTTTTAGCAAATCCAAGCCCGTCTATGAAGAAAATCTGGCAGGAATATGGCATTACAAAAGAGCGTTTTCTCCAGGCACTTAGCACGGTCAGAGGAAACCAGAGAGTCACCACAGACAATCCGGAAGTGACCTATGATACCTTAAATAAATATGGTCAGGATCTGGTGGAAAAGGCCAGAGAACAGAAGCTGGATCCAGTCATTGGCAGAGATGGAGAAATCAGGAATGTCATCCGGATTCTTTCCAGAAAGACAAAAAACAATCCGGTTCTCATCGGTGAACCAGGTGTAGGTAAAACAGCAGCCGTAGAAGGTCTGGCTCAGCGTATTGTACAGGGTGATGTGCCGGAAGGACTGAAGGATAAGAAGATTTTTGCCCTGGATATGGGAGCTTTGGTGGCTGGTGCTAAATACAGAGGTGAATTTGAGGAGCGTCTGAAAGCTGTTTTGGAAGAAGTGAGAAAAAGCGAAGGACAGATTATTCTTTTCATCGATGAACTGCATTTGATCGTAGGTGCAGGCAAGACAGACGGTGCCATGGATGCCGGAAATATGTTAAAACCTATGCTTGCAAGAGGAGAGCTGCACTGTATCGGTGCAACCACCTTGGATGAATACAGAAAGTATATTGAAAAGGATGCTGCCCTGGAGCGTAGATTCCAGCCGGTTCTGGTAGATGAGCCTACGGTAGAAGATACGATTTCTATTTTAAGGGGATTAAAAGAACGCTATGAAGTATTCCATGGTGTTAAGATTACAGACAGTGCCCTGGTAGCAGCAGCGACCTTGTCTGACCGTTATATTTCCGACCGTTTTCTGCCAGATAAGGCCATTGACCTGGTGGATGAAGCCTGTGCACTGATTAAGACAGAGCTGGATTCCATGCCTACAGAGCTGGATGAAATGCGAAGAAAAATCATGCAGATGGAGATTGAGGAGGCGGCTTTAAAGAAAGAAAATGACCGTTTAAGCCAGGACAGACTCATTGATTTACAGAAGGAAATGGCAGAACTTCGCGATGAATTTAACACCCAGAAAGCACAGTGGGATAATGAAAAAAATTCCGTAGAACGTCTTCAGAAACTGAGAGAACAGATAGAGGATATGAACAACCGCATCCAGAAGGCACAGAGAGAATATGACCTGAATGAAGCTGCAAAACTTCAGTATGGAGAGCTTCCATTGCTTCAGAAACAGCTGGCAGCAGAGGAAGAAAAAGTGAAAAACCAGGATTTATCTCTGGTGCATGAGAGTGTGACAGATGAAGAGATTGCCAGAATCATTTCCCGCTGGACCGGTATTCCGGTAGCGAAATTGACGGAAGGTGAGAGAAGCAAGATTCTGAATCTGGAATCAGAGCTGCACAAACGTGTGATTGGTCAGGATGAAGGTGTGACCAAGGTGACAGATGCCATTATCCGTTCAAAAGCTGGTATTAAAGACCCTACAAAACCAATCGGTTCTTTCTTGTTCTTAGGGCCAACCGGTGTAGGTAAGACAGAATTAGCCAAGACACTGGCAGCTACGCTGTTCGATGATGAACAGAACATGGTGCGTATTGACATGAGTGAATACATGGAGAAATATTCGGTATCCAGACTCATCGGAGCGCCTCCGGGATATGTAGGATACGAAGAAGGCGGGCAGCTTACTGAGGCTGTGCGGAGAAAACCATATTCCGTGGTTCTTTTTGATGAAATTGAAAAAGCCCATCCGGATGTGTTTAATGTACTGTTACAGGTACTGGATGATGGCCGCATCACAGACTCTCAAGGACGTACTGTGGACTTTAAAAATACCATTTTGATCATGACGTCAAACATTGGCTCCACGTATCTGTTAGACGGTATTGAGGAAAACGGTGAGATTAAACAGGAAGCAAGAGAACTGGTAGACAGAGATTTGAGAGGACATTTCCGCCCAGAATTTCTTAACAGGCTGGATGAGATTATCATGTTTAAGCCACTGACCAAGGATAATATCGGAGGTATTGTGGAACTGCTTCTGGATGATCTGAACAGAAGATTAAAGGATCAGGAGCTTTCCCTGGCATTGACAAAAGCAGCAAAGGATTATATTATAGAAGGCGGTTATGATCCGGTTTACGGTGCCCGCCCACTGAAACGGTATATTCAGAAATATGTGGAAACCCTCACTGCAAAATTGATTTTGTCAGGTGATATCAGAGCCAATGACCGGATTGTCATAGATGTTGAAAATGGTGAATTGACTGCACATACAGAGACCGTGCAGGAGGTTCTGTAATCAAAAAGGAGTATGGACAATGCCAAAGGATCCGGTTATGTTATTGAGTTATGTAAACACTCAGTTGAGAGATTTCTATTCTTCCCTTTCTGCTATGTGCGAGGATAAGCAGTGCAGCGTGGAAGAAATCACTGCGAAGCTGGCAGGAATCGACTATGAGTACGATGCCGCCAGAAACCAGTTTGTATAAAAAGATATAAAGAGAGACAGCTTTTCCGGCAGGTGTGAGAACTTTCCGGGGAGGCTGTTTTTGTTTTGCCAGGAACCCTGTGATGCTTGCAGGAGACCACAAAATATTGATATAATAGCGTTAGAACTTATTATTCGTTGCACAGGAAAGGAAACAGACACGGACATGAAAAAATAGCAGTGCCATGTATATTTTCCTGGGATTGTATCTTGGTATCTGCTTCCTGATTTCCGGAGGGTATTATCTGGTGTCACAGTTTGGATGTGAGAAGATTGTGAGGGAGTAGGAAAATAGATATTATCAGTTTTATAGCTATTTTAGTTTTTGGTATCATGGAGACAGATGAAAAGAAGTAATTCATTATATGAATATACTGAAAGATATATAGTAATAGTTACTAAAAAGATATAATAAATATGTAGGATTTGTACAAAATAGATGTGAAAGCTCTTCACTTTGTTGATTTTATAAGCAAAAAAGTATATGATTAAATTACTATGCTTGTTGAGAGGAAACAAAGTGAAGAATAAAACACAGTATTTAAAATTTGTTTTAACATATAATTTGATTCTGCTGATTCCGTTACTGATTATTAATCTTTCTGTCTTAGGAATGTTAAAGAAATATCAGTATAATAAAGTAAGCGATGAGGTGCGGATGACGTTTGACCGCCAGGACGACTTTTTGAAAAATGAGATTTTCGCACTTAAAAACTATGCAGATGAATGTAAGTTTAATAAAATTTACAATGATTTGTATTTTGATAGTCCAAGTATATATTTTGATATCGAAGACAATTTAAAAGAACAGGAGATGAAGTCTCCGTTTATAGATCGTGTTTATATGTATGATGAGAAAAATGGCACGGTCTATTCATCAAGCGGTACGTTTTCTCAGGAACTGTTTTTTAATAATATTTTGAGAACCGATATCCTAAACCTAGAAAAGGTAAGACAGATGGCAGGACATGTTCTGGCATTTCCAGCAAAACCTCAGGGTGATAAAAATGATGGCATATTGTTTGCATATGCTATGAGAACCTGGACAAAAGATGGAGAGCAGATTAAGTATTTTCTGTTTCCGGTAAGAGATAGAAAACTGAGATCGTATTTTGAAATTCCGGAAGGAGAACGAATCTATTTATTAAATGATAAGGAAATCTTATATTCTACGGAATCTGAAAAAGAAAGTTACGAGGATTTTGTGAAGAATGAGAAGTATGAAAAAGATTTTTATGTATGGAAACAGCAGATGAATTGTGGATTTCAATACGTCCGCATGATTCCTAAAAAAATCATTACCAATAGTATGTGGATTTATCTAAAGGGCTATGGAATGTGGGTGTTCTGCAGTTTTATTGTAGGTATTGTACTTGCAGGAGGTTTTTCTAAAGTCCGATATGAGAATTATATGAAACTGCTCAGATCTAATGAGGCACTCAAAGAAGAATGTGATGAGTTAAAAGTAGAAAGCTGTCTCTATGATCTTTTGAGAAGAAAGATTTATCCGGGAGATGAAACTTGGAATAAATGTCTGGAATGTAATATTCGTATTGAGCGGAAATCTCGATTTTTTATACTGGTTTCTGATGAAATCTTAGAAAGAAAAGAAGATTATGAGTGGTTTGTACAGCAGATTAATCAGAACGATATAACAGATGCTTACCGAATTGATCTTGTGGATGGTATTCTGATTTATCTTGTTTGTAGCGATTCAGAAAAAAGTAAGCTGGAAGAATCCATCCAGAACTTTTTGAATCGTGATATACCGATGGGAATCAGTGATGTAAATACGGATATAAGTGAACTGAAATATTTTTATCAGCAAGCAAAAGAAAGGCTGTTTGCTTTAAATAAGGAAGAAAACTGTTCACAATATCCAGAAAGAGAAGTATCTTCTTTAAAAACAGCCGTAGATAATTCAGATGTGAAAAGAGCAGGACTTTTGTTAGATGAATTATTAGATGTAATTGAAGTGGTGGATGATACCATGTCCAGCGTAATTTTATGGGAAGTGTCTGAAATTTTTAAAGTTGACCGAGAACAACTGCTAAGGTTGCAAAAAGACAACCGGGATAATCTGAAGGCATTTAGCATTGGTTTCTTGAAGGAAATGAAAAAGAAAGTTGAAACACTGAAAAAGCGTGAGACAGAGAAAAATTCAGGGTATAAAAAGCGAGATATTATGGATGTGTTGAATTATATCTATGAAAATTATCTGGATGACAATTTCAGTGTGAAATCAATAGCATCCCATTTTCAGACTTCAGTGTCTAATATCAGCCATTTCTTTAAGAAAAATATGGAAGTAACGATTTCTCAGTATGTAGAACAGATCAAACTGGAACGAGCAAAGGAAATGTTGAGAACCAGTGATAAGAAAGTATCTGAAATTGCAGAAATTTTGAGGTATGCGAACAGCACAGCTTTTATTGAAATGTTTAAAAAGTACGAAGGTGTGACACCGGGAGTGTACAGAGAATCCAGCGATAAAGAAAAGTAAGGAATCAAAAAATATGAAAAAGAAACGATATCATGTTTTGTTTATTCAAGTGGATCAATGGGGTGAAAAGTTTCTGGATTTCACAGGGAATCATACGATTATGACACCTACGATCCAACAGTTGGCAAGAGATGGAGTAACCTATTCTAATTGCTATAGTACTTGTCCGGTATGCATCCCTGCCAGAAGAAGTCTTATGACAGGACTATTTCCGAAAACACATAAAGACAGGGTGTACAGTGACAGGATGAAAATGCCGGAAGTTACAACTTTGGCACAAGCATTTCATCAGGCGGGTTATCATACAATGGCTGTGGGAAAACTTCATGTGTATCCACAGAGAAATCGTATTGGTTTTCAAGATGTCATTCTGCAAGAAGAAGGCAGATATGAATTCGGTGGTCCGGATGACTATCAGATATGGCTTGGCGAACATGGACATCTGGGACAAGAGTTTCTCCACGGAATGGGAAATAATACATATTATACGAGAACCTGGCCGCTAAGTGAAACAGCACATCCTACGACATGGGCTACCGCTCAGATGGTAAAACAGATAAAAAGGAGAGATCCAGAGAAACCGGCATTTTTTTATCTGTCATACACATTTCCTCATCCCCCGTTGGTCCCATTATCAGAATATTGGAATATGTATTCTGATCAGGACATTGAGGAGCCAGAGTGTGGAGACTGGGAAGATGAAAGTTTTATCTTGAAAGAATTAACAGAAGCCACAAGATATTATTCTCATAAAGAGAGGGTAAGAGCAAAGAGAGCTTACTATGCACAGTGTACTCACATTGACCATCAGATTCGTTTGGTGATTGGGGCATTAAAGGAAGAAGGAATTTTGGATGATACGATTATCGTGTTTACCAGTGACCATGGAGAAATGTTATTTGACCATGGCATGGTAGGAAAACGGACTTTTTATGAGAATTCCACACATGTTCCTTTGATTTTTTCGGGCAAACCGTTTTCTGAAATGAGAGGGAATACTGATGATAGGATTGCCTGTTTGGAAGATATTATGCCGACGTTGTTAAAATTGTGTGAAATTGAGGTTCCTTCTTCCGTGGAAGGACAATCGTTGTTTGAAAAAGACAGACGAGATTTCTTGTACGGAGAAATTAGTGAAGGATATCGTGCAACACGGATGATTCGAATGGGAGAGTATAAGTTGATTTATTATCCTTATGGAAATAAAGTACAGCTTTTTCATATTTCCAAAGATAAAAATGAATTGCACGATTTATCAAAGGAAAAAGAATTTAAAGAGCTAAAAGAAGATATGCTAGCGAAGTTGTGTTCTTCTTTGTATGGAAAAGATAGGGAAGAATGGATAAAACAAGGAAAACTTGTAGGAATGGAAGCACCAGAGTATAAGGAACATGGAGATTATACGTTTTCAAATCAAAGAGGCCTTCATTGGCCGATATAGAATATGAATGGAAAAGACTGAATTTGTTTAAAATTCAGCCTTTTCCATTTGTATAGAAAAAGGAGATAGAAAAATGAATAACATTAGAATGAGAGAGGGAGAAACTCTACTGGTGAAAAAACCTGAAACCTTTTCAAACAGGATATCTTGGAGGACAGGATTTTTAAAATATGACGGAAGTCTTTTGAGGAACGCGGGATATTATAAAATCAAGAGAGAACTGATGGTAGGAGAGGAAGAAGGAGAACGGAAATCAGAGGAAACAAAAGCGGATCACCTTATGGAAATAGAGGTTACTTCTGGGCAGGAGGCATATATAAAAGCTAAGAATAAAGGAAATGCAGTGGTTGTGGCACGAGATGATACTGGAAAAGAGAAAATATGGAAGGTAGAAATAGTACATGAAAATCAAGAAAGCTTGCCGCATGTTTTAGAAGAAGATTTTCAGCAAATTCGTGTTAGATGGAAACGCTTATTAACAGGAAAAGGACTAAAAGATACAGAAGAAGGCGGACAACTGCTGAATCAGATTCACAAAGAGGCAGAAAAGGTATGGAATCAGTATATCTATAGAGGACAGCCAATATGCGAAGATATTCCGTGGAAAGAAAACAGAGGGAAACAACATCAAATTCCTTATACAGATGATGCGATACAGTTCACATCAGCCTTTCAAAAAGTTCAGATTTTGTGCAAAGCATATAGTGCAGAAGGTGGACAACTTTATAAAAAGAGAGAGTTATTACAGGATATTATTCATATTTTAGACTTTTTGTGTGGAAGATGTTATGTGGCAAAAACACAAACAGAGAATTGGTGGACATGGGAAATCGGTATTCCAAAAGCATTGATTCCATCATTGGTTATTTTGTATGAAAGTCTCACAAAAGAGCAGATATGGAAATATACAGAGGGAATTACCTTCTTTCAGCCAGATCCTTTTCATGAGGGTGCAGTTGGGTCTGCTAGTACACATGGAAAGGGGTATCGGGAAGGCCAGGGAGCGAATATCATTGACTGCGCTACAATTGCAGTAGGATTAGGAGCTTTAAGAGAAGACAATGAACTGGTGTACCTGGGGATGCTGGCGTCAGCGGAGACTTTTGTGATTAAATATGCAAGAAATGGAGAAGAAATTTCAATAAAAGGATATGAAAGTGGGTTTTATGAGGATGGTTCTTACTTAGATCATATCAAAGTACCATATTTGGGAGCTTATGGAATAGAATTCATGAAAGGTGCTGCAAAAATCCCATATTTGTTACATGAAACAAAATGGAACTATCCGGACTCTGTATGGAAAAAGATGGAGACCTATGTGATTCAGGGATTTGGAAATGCCATATATAAAGGATGCATGTTAGATTGTTTGAAAGGGCGTTCTGTATCAAGACCTTCATGGAATAATCGGGAGATAGGTCGTGAAGCTATGAAAATAAGCATCAGGCTACTCGATTTTTTAGGCGAAAAATCAAGAAATAAGGTGCTTCCGATGTTGAAGGAATGGATGGAAGAGGACAAAGAGTTTCTGGAAAGTTTGAATCAAGTAGAGGATGTGGAAATAAAAGACAGAGCACATAAAATTTTGAGAGATGCATCTGTAATAAGCTATGTTCCACCAATCCATAAATCCTATCCACTTATGGACCGGGTAATCCACAGACGAAAAGAGTATCTTTTTGTTGTGTCTATGTATTCAGAACGTATTCAAAATACAGAGATTATGAACCATGAAAATCGTTTTGGCTGGCATCAGAATAATGGAATGACATATCTTTATGATGCAGACAATCAATATACAGAAAATTTCTGGAATACAGTCAATCCATTGCGGCTTGCTGGTACTACTATTGTTCCGGTAAACATAGGAAATGGGAAACCAGATAGCTCAGGATATGCACAGGGAGGAGATTTTTGTTCCAAAGAAAGCTGGGTAGGAGGCACTGTGATTGGAAATCTTGGAGTGAGCGGAATGTCTTTTTCAGGAGAGATTCAAACGGTTGTGGGCGATCCAATCGTGACGTATGCCCCAGACTTAAAAGGAAAAAAATCCTGGTTTATGTTTGATAAAGAAATAGTCTGTCTTGGCGCAGGCATTACCAATAAAAATATGGATATGTCCGTAGAGACGATTGTTGAAAATAAGAAGCTTAGAAAAGATGGAAGCAACCGGTTCTTCGTAAACGGAGAGAAGGCTGATGTTTATGTGAGAAAAGCAGATGTGAAAGAACTGGTGCATGGCAATCAAACGAAGTCAGGTACAAGTTTCACTTCTGTGAACTGGGCATATTTAGAAGGGAATCAATCGGTGGGAACCGGATATTATTTTCCAAAGGAAAACACAGAAGTACAAGTTTGCAGGGGAGAAACAACAGGAGACTGGAAAGATATAGGAACTTTTGAAGGAAAAAGCACCGAAAATTATTTGGAAATGTGGTTTGACCATGGGAAAAATCCTGAAAATGAATCTTATAGTTATGTGCTGCTTCCAGAAATAAAGATAGAAGAAATGAAAAAATATGTGAAAGACCCACAAATCATAATTTTAGAAAATAGTAGAAAGCTTCAAGCTGTGTACCATAAAAAACTTAAAACGATTGGAATTAATTTCTGGCAGACATGTGGAGGAAGTATAGCCGGAGTTACAAGTGATGGAGCAGCATCTGTTATGTTGCAAGAAACTGTCAGTGGGACATGGAAAATTTCGGTTTCTGATCCTACCATGAGAAACAATAGAAGTATAAAGATTGCGTTGGATAAAAAGATAGAAAACATTGTCGGCATAGATGAAAATGTGTTTTGTGAAAATGGTAAGGCTTTGTGTTTTGATATGACAGAAAAAAATGGAGATTCCTCTCTGGCAGAACTTCAAATTTCATATATTTAGATATCTATTTATTGAATAAATGGTTAAAATACCCAATGAAAAGATGCAGTATTCAAGAATACGAGATATACATATACAAAAATTATATTTATAATACAGGTATCAAATGAATGCTGGCCGGCATCGATGATGATGGAAAAAAGAAGAAGCAATATGAAAACCAAGGAGGACTAGGATTAAAATGAGAAGTAAATGGGGTCGTATTATTAGTATGGCTTTAGTTGGTACAATGTTATTAACTGGTTGTGGTGGCGCTGGTGGAGACAAGAAAGAAAACTCCAAGGACGAAAAGAGAGAAGTGTCTGATAACCTGAATAAAGAAGGTTTACCAATCTTAAAAGAAAAAGAAACCTTTACTATTGCAGTACCACAGAAGAGTACATTAAAGGCAGCAGCAGAAAAAGAATGTGTTAAGGCAGCAGAGGAAGCTACCAATGTTCATATTGAATGGGTTGAGATTCCGGCTTCTGGATGGAAAGAAAAAATCAACATCATGTTCAATACCGATAGCTTACCAGATGCAATCATTGGTGCGGTAGATATGGCTAAGAATTATGAGCAGTTAGCTGAATTGGATGATATGTTAAAAGAATATGCTCCGAATACAACAGCTTTCTTTGACTCAAGAGATGATTATCCAACAGGTTTATTATCTCCAGACGGAAAAATCCATACATTGCCAACAGGTGATGAAGCAATTCATAATATTATTGACTCTCAGTTATGGATTAACCAGGCTTGGCTGGATAAATTAAATTTAAAAATGCCTACAACAATTGATGAATTCAAAGAAGTGTTAGTGGCATTCCGTGACAAAGATCCTAACGGAAATGGAAAAGCAGATGAAGTTCCATTTACATTCCGTGATGCTTGGGGCTGGGGCGGAACAATTGAAAACTTATTTGGACCATTTGGTGTCATTGAAACAGCAAGCCATGTGTTTACACAGGACGGAAAAGTTACATTCAGTGCAGCAGAAAAAGGATATTATGAAGCTCTTTCTTGGATGAATGATCTGTACAAAGAAGGGTTAATCGACAAAGAAGTATTTACACTTAGCCAGGATCAGTACGCATCAAGAGGTGCTACAGGTGATAACTTAGGTGTTGTTGCTGGATACCGTGCAAACGAAGCAGGTGTTGTAAATGAAGCAGATTATCGTGCAGTTCCTGTATTAAAAGGAAAAGATGGCACACAGATGACAGGTATCAACAACGTAACAAAAACAGGTGGTTTCGTAATCAGCAAAAGCTGTAAGAATCCAGAAGCTTTAGTTCGTTGGTATGATTACATCAATTCAAGCTTAGAATTAGCACTTACCTGGGGACGTGG
>Bissell_p1__coassemble_504_pt1 | contig 25493 bp, 27 predicted proteins | sample Bissell_p1__metabat2_high_PE_036 | metagenome-assembled genome bin Bissell_p1
AATGAAAACACCTTGTATTGCCTGCTTACAGATTTTTCGATGAACAATATTTTATAAGTTTGGTATAAATTTGTTTATGCTATAGGCTTGTTATGTAAATTCCTAGATTACAACCTACTTTTTCACTGCCCAAATAGGCTGCAAATCCTAGAAAAGCATCCCCCTTAACCTTTTTTCAAAAACTTTTTATAGGACAAATCCATAGCGAATGCTCCGGCTGGTGCAGTTAGCACAATGGCAAGTACAGCCACTGTAAGAACAATTTCACCACAAGCAAGACCAAGGGAAAGCGGTATTCCACCAATTGCAGCCTGAACCGTTGCTTTTGGTGTGTATGCCATCATCGCAAATAATCTCTCTTTTTTATCTAAACTTGTTCCCAGAAGACAAAGAAATACACCAAACATTCTGAAAATCAACGCCACTGCAATAACAACAAGTGCATTCACCCCAACCTTGCTAAGATATCCTATGTTTACGGTAGCTCCTACCAGCACAAATAAAAATACTTCTGCTGCCACCCACAATTTCCCATATTTTACAGACAAACGCCTTGCAACGACTTCCCGTTTCTTCTGCAATCCTATCCCAATAAACATGATTGCAATTAATGCGGAAAAGGTAATCGGTATGGTAAGATGATCTTCCAGAACTACAAGCAAAAGGGAAATACTTAATATAATGAGCACTTTTGATGTATCCCGTATGTGTACTTTTTTAAAATAATAAGCCAGGATAACTCCAATCAGGAATCCAATGCCGACACCCAGAAATATGGAAATTGGAATATTAATAAAATGAATTACAGATGCACTTTCTCCCTGCATCATTCCAAGAAATGTTGAGAATAAAACAATCACATACACATCATCCACAGATGCACCTGCCAAAATCAGTTGTGGAATCCCTTCCCTGACACCATAGCCTTCTTCCATCAATTTTACCATTCTTGGAACCACTACAGCAGGAGAAACAGCAGCAAGCACTGCCCCCAGGATTGCTGCTTCTAACATGGAAATACCCAGAAGTTTCGGGGCAATCAATAAGATACCCAGAAGTTCAAGGCTTGCAGGAACAAAACACATGAGTACAGCAGGTCTTCCAATCTTTTTTAGCCCTGACAAATCCAATCCCAGGCCGGCTCTTGTAAGAATAATGATTAATGCTATTTTCCTAAGTTCCGCTGAAATTCCAAGGATACTGTCATCCAATAAATTAAGCATATATGGACCAAGAACAATACCGGTAACTAACATTCCCAGCAAACTTGGCAGTTTCATCTTCTTGCATATCCAGCCTACGGACATCCCAACAAGTAGAATTAACGAGATACTAAGTAACATAATTTTCCTCCTTCACGCACACAAAAGCTGATGCCTCCTGCGTAAATTTCATCGCAGAAGTCATCAGCTTTTTCTTCTACACCTGCTATTAGTTTTTAGAAAACTCTGCCAGCTTTAATCCTTCATTTCTGTCCAGGGTCATACCAATACTCCAGCTATTAATAAACAGCAGAAGCGGATTGCCTTTCATGTCCATAACTTTCTTCATATCAGAGGTTCCGGTGAGTTTCTTCACATCCACCTCTGTTTTATTCTCAATCCAGCGGATATGCTCATATGGCAGGGCTTCCAGACGAATATCCACATTGTATTCGCTTTCCAGACGGAATTTCAATACGTCAAACTGCAGTACACCTACTACACCCACGATAATTTCTTCCATTCCGCCCATGATTTCCTGGAAAATCTGGATAGCACCTTCCTGGGCAATCTGGTTAATGCCTTTTACAAACTGTTTTCTCTTCATGCTGTCCAAAAGCCGCACTCTTGCAAAATGTTCCGGTGCAAAGGTTGGGATCCCTTCATACTGAAATTTCTTTCCGGGAGCGCATACGGTATCTCCGATAGAGAAAATACCAGGGTCAAACACACCTATAATATCTCCGGCATAGGCTTCCTCCACCACATGACGGTCCTGAGCCATCATCTGCTGTGGCTGGGACAGACGCATCTTCTTATTTCCCTGTACGTGATATACCTCTTTGGCTGCCTCAAATTTACCAGAACAGATACGCATAAATGCAATACGGTCTCTGTGGTTCTTGTTCATATTCGCCTGAATCTTAAAGACAAAGGCAGAAAAATCTTCTTTCATTGGGTCAACTACCCCAATATCTGCTTTTCTTGGCAGTGGGGAAGAGGTCATTTTCAGGAAGTGCTTTAAAAAAGTCTCCACTCCGAAATTGGTCAGGGCAGAACCAAAGCATACCGGTGACAGCATTCCGTTATTTACCAGTTCCTGGTCAAACTCTGCACTTGCCCCATCCAGAAGTTCGATTTCATCTAACAACTGTTCTTTCTGTTCCGGATCAAGAACCTCATCCAGGCGGGCATCCTCCAAATCTATCGTTTCTTCAATACCCTCTTTTGTACCTTTCATGGTATCTGAAAACGTGAGGACTTTCCCGGTTTTTCTGTCATATACACCACGGAATTTTTTACCGGAACCAATGGGCCAGTTAATCGGACAGGTAGGAATTCCAAGCTCCTTTTCGATATCATCCAGCAATTCAAAGGTATCATTGGCATCTCTGTCCAGCTTGTTGATGAAAGTAAAAATCGGAATATGCCGCATTGCACAGACTTTAAACAGCTTTCTGGTCTGAGCCTCCACACCTTTGGATGCATCGATGACCATAACAGCAGAATCTGCTGCCATCAGGGTACGGTAAGTATCTTCTGAGAAATCCTGATGTCCGGGAGTATCCAATATGTTGATGCAATATCCATCATAATTAAACTGCAATACAGAAGAGGTTACTGAAATACCTCTTTCTTTTTCTATTTCCATCCAGTCAGAAACTGCATGACGGGCAGTTGCCTTACCCTTAACACTTCCTGCCAGGTTAATGGCACCGCCGTAAAGCAGAAATTTTTCTGTAAGGGTGGTTTTACCCGCATCCGGGTGGGAAATAATTGCAAATGTACGTCTTTTTGTAATTTCTTTCGTATAATCAGCCACGTCAGGCCCTCCTTCTCTATTTAGCACACTGACGCCATTTTAGTATATAGAAAATACCCTGTCAAGGGGATTTGTAACAACTTACTGATTTTCCTCTGTATTTTCCTCTAATGGCGTGATGACAATATTCTCTGCCGGGACACTGGTTTTGCGTTTTACAATATCTTCAATCTGGGCTCTTCTGGCATCTTCCATATATTCTTTTGGTACAATCACATCTGCACTGTCCCCAGTAAGATTCACGACAACATTGCTAAATCCCTGTGCATCCAGCAAAAGTTCTGCGGCTTCTTCCTGCTCTGCCAAGTCCGTCATGTTCACCATAGAATTGACTGCTTCCTGTTTCTGCTCTTCTCCCAGGTTTTCGTTGTTGATGATTTCCAGCAAGGTTTCTTTGTTGGCAGAACGGACCTGCTCCCGGTTCACCTTTGCCTGTGCCACAAAATTAGAGGAACCGGTAAGGACTGCTTCTCCTGGAGTTTCCTCTTCATCTGTATTTTCCGTTTTTTCCGCAGCTTTTTCGTTTTCTTCCAGCAATGCTGTCTCATCTGTAATATCATAGTCCAGGCTTTCGATTTCCTCCACAATTTCCTTTGTTTCGGCTGACGCTTTCTCTGAATCTGTACCTTTTTTCAATGCACTGTCCATCCCCAGATGACTGTCTGAATAGTTGATGTACCCTGCTACTGCAATCATAATTGCCAATGCTGTAATGATAACCTGATTTTTTTTGAAGATTTTTTTCATACGCTTCTCTCCTTTAATTCATTTTCATTACTTTAATTTTATGGGGTTCTACCTGAAATAATGCCTCAACTGCTTCCCTGATATTTTGTACCACCACCGGATTATCTCCGCCCTTTGCTGCCACCAGTACACCTGTCACCTGTGGATACTGCTCCTGAACCACATAGGGAGACTGGTTTCCTCTTGCATCCTTTTCATATACAGATTCTGTCTCATCTTTTTCCACCACCTTTTTTTCTGTACCTGAACAGGTGAGAAAGACTTCAGTATCACCGACTCCCTCCACCTTCTCTAAAACCTGCGTAAGCCGTTTTTCCATTTTTTCCTGCCAGTCTGCATCTGAAATCATAGTTTCTCTTTCCTGCACTTCTTCTTTGCCTGCCTGCTCCTTTTTCTCTTTTACCGGAAGTGCGGCAATCATCAGAAGAAGGCCAAACAGCAGAATCACCACCAGCTTTTCTTTTTTCATCAGTTCCTGAATCCATTTCATGGAAGCACCTCCTGTCCCTGTATGACCTCCGGTTCTTCGTACAACTGTTTCTCCCAGTCCTTTTCCCAGATTTCTGCCTTTTCTTCCCAGATGCTCCGGCTGTCATCATGGGCCTCCCAATTCTCCAAATATTGATCCACGGTATCTTGTATCCCAGTCACCCGGAATACTGGTGAAAGAATAATAAAAATCAGAAGTAATCCCATATAATACCGGATATATTTTTTGCAATTATTGTCTGGAAGAATATTCATTACTGCAGCAAACAAGAGATAATAGCAAACCAGACTTTCCATCCAGGAATATAGTGCTTCTTTCACTTTCACCCCTTCTTTCTAACCTTTAGTTTCCCACAAAAGAAACCGTCAAGATTGCAATGGTTATCATAAACAGCAGTTCTGTCATGAGAAGCACTTTCATAAGAAGCCTGCATCCTTCTCCTACTGTAGACAGGCATCCCACCATCCGCTTATCAGAAACCGGCTGTACCAGGGCAGCCAGAAATTTATATACCAGTGTGGTAAAACCTATTTTTACCACTGGGGGAAGACCAAGCATCAGTAAAACCAGAATTCCTATGACACCCAGGCTGTTCCTGATCAAAACAGCCGTTCCAAGAGCCACCTCTGTCACTCCATTAATCACATTTCCTACACCTGGGATTGCTGCGGCGGTTTTTCCAATCATATTCCTTTTTAGGGAATCTAATGCCGGACTTATCATATTTTGTACAAGCTGCATTCCAATCATGACACCAGTACAGGTTTTCAGTGTCCATTCCAGTATTGTCTGCATGAGCTCTGCCATATGGGACAGAACTTCTTCCTTATGCAGATAATTAATCATTTCTAACAGTACATATACGTGAATTCCCGGAATAACAAACTTTAAAAGTACCACCTGAATAAGATAAATCACTCCCATGACCATCTCATAAAAGACCATTGCTGTTGCAGAACCGGAGGAAGCTGTCACAGCCAGAAAATACGATGGCATCAGAGCCTTCATAAACAGAATAAGTTCTTCCAGCTTTTCTGCAATTCCCTGGCTGATTCCGGAAAAGGAATGAATCAGAATCACAGACAGCATCATATACACAATATAAAAACTGACTTCCCCTGTCTGCCCGTTCCCGAAAACCTCTGTAAAGTTTACAAACAGGGCTGCTGCAAGTACCAGTAAAAATACCTGGCTCAATGCCTGCCTGTCCATAACCAGCGTAGATAAAAGCAATTCTTTTATGAAAGATACTGCCTGTTTTTTAGAAACTTCCTGCTCTCCTCTAAAGATTCCTTCTAGGAAATCTTGTAAGTGAAAGGTCTGTTCACCCAGAAGCTCATTGATGGCTTCCTGCATCTGCTGCAGTTCCAGATTTTCCAGTAATTTTTCTCCTGCATCCTCCTGTTCTTCTATTGTTTCCTGTTCTTGCTGCTTTGGTGCTGCCGCACTGGCATTTCCCGGAAACATAATCCACAAAATTACTGCAAACAGGCATCCCCGTCTTATCTTCTGCCGGTTTGTCCTCTTCATGCCAGAAAGCTGTGAATGGTTTCCATCAGTGCCAGAAGCACAGGAACCGATAAAACCATAAGATACAGCTTGGCAAAAATTTCAATCTGTCCACCAATGGCACTATACCCTGCATCTTTACAAATGCCGGAAGAAAACTGGGAAATATAAGTAACTCCTATCATTTTCAGCAGGATTGCAAGGTATTTTGCATCCAGCGGCAGATACTCCTGAAGCTTTGCAACAGAAGCAAACAGATATGCAAGCTGCTCTGTCATGTACATAAAAATACAGATTCCTGCAGCCAGGCTCAAATACACGGAATACTCTGGTCTTGTTCCCTTTAACAGCAGTCCAAGAAGCATTCCTGTCATTCCAAGCATGATAATTTTGACTACCTCCATGGGTTTCCCTCCTACAGTGCAAATAAGTCCTGAATGGTTGTGAACAGGTCATAGATATAGGGCAGCACCCAAAACAGAACCAGCAGCAGCCCCGTAAGGCTGGTCAGAAAGGCCAGCTCATCTCTCTGGCTGTGCTTCAGGATCTGACACAGGACAGATACCAGAATTCCCACTGCCCCTATTTTAAACAACAACGTAACTTCCATCCTGTTTCCTCCCCGAAGTTATAGTAAAATAATTGCCAAAAAAATCCCTGCCATAACCCCCAGGCTCCGGCACATCTTCTTTATTACCGGAAGTTCTCTGGAAAGATTTCCGATATCCTGCTTTAATTGTTCCAGGTACAGGGCCATGGTGTTTCTCTGCATTTCTATATCCAGCCATCCCAGATATTCTCCAAGCTGCATAAACGTTTCCAGTTCTTTTGCTGTCAGATTGCTGTTTTTCAGACACTCTTCTGCCTGTTTCCTGAAAATACCAGAAAAGCATTCCCCCTGATACAGACTGGCCTGCTGTGCTACTTCTCTTAAAAAAACGTCAAAGGGTGATGCGGCTTTCCTGGAAGTATGCAAGAGCACCTCCGGCAGAGCCTCTTTCCGGTAGGTAATTTCCCCCAGTATCAGATGTACCAGTTTCTCTATTTCTCTAAGCTGCCTAAGCCTGTTTTCTACTGCTATACTCTGATTCCATCCCATGGCAGTACAGGAAAAAACTACCAAAACAATTCCCAGAAGCTTCAGCATAAAATGCCCTGCTTTCTTTTGCAGTCATACAGGCTGGTTCCTCTTTCATCAAAAATTGCCCTGATTCTTCCTGCCCGCTCTTCTTTATGCAGAACAATATAACGCTCAAACACTTTCTCCTGCACCAGTCTCTGAAGCAATGGTTTTTGTTTAATCTCCTCCACCGAACTTCCGTGAACCGTGGCAAACAGCCTGCATCCACAGTGGATCACAGATTCTATGGCATGGATATCTTCATAATCCCCCAGTTCATCGACTGCCACTACATCCGGTGACATGGAGCGTATGAGCATCATCATGCCTTCTGCCTTTGGACAGCAATCCAGAACATCGGTCCGGATTCCAAGATCATTCTGGGGAATCCCCTGGAAGGAGCCTCCGATTTCGGAACGCTCATCTACCACACCTACGGTGAGACCTTTTAAATATTCACTTCCATTGCTTACCTGGCGGATTAAATCCCGGAGCAAAGTAGTTTTCCCGCACCTTGGCGGGGAAATAATCAAGGTATGGCAAATTCTGTTGTTTTTTACAAGATAGGGAAGTACGGGTGCTGCACACCCTTTTATCTGATGCGATAAACGTAGATTGATATAAGATATGTATTTTACACTTTTAATTTTGTTTCCTTCCAGAATCGTTTTCCCGGCAATCCCAACCCGGTGCCCGCCCTGAATCGTAATATAGCCCTGACGTATTTCTTCTTCAAAGGCATACATAGAATAGCTGCTGATATATTCCATCGTTTCTTTCACATCTGCGGCAGTCACAAAATAAGCCCCTGATTCTTTCCGGGAAAATTCTCCTTTTTCTGTAAGGAAATACTCTTTTCCCTGATAAATAAGAATCAAGGGCCCATTTACACGAAGCCGAATCTCATAGACCTGTTCCATATCTAAGTCAGACTTTATCAGTGCCTGCCGGATATAGGCTGGAAACAGTCTTGTAATTTCTGCCTGGTTCATAATCCCTCACCTCTTTACTCCTATATATATGAGGACAATCTTCAATTATGAACCTCTTTTTTATTTTTACCGTGAACCAGTCTTTCTAAAAGATTATGGAGAGGACGGAATAATGCCAGACACAACACTACATTACCGATACAATGCGGAATATCATAAGCAACTCCTGCCACCCAGTATGCAAAAGCTCCGGAAGACCCGCTAATGAACAAATAGGGGATTGCACACAAGGCTCCAAAAGTAATTCCATAGAACCCGGACAGCACACTCCAGAATATTACAGAGTTCTGCTTTCGAAACAGCCAGGTAACGATACACTGAACACTCCATACATAGAGATAATTCACCCACCACAATCCAAATCCATAGAAAATCCCTTCAAGGAAGACAAATACATACACCATCAAAAAGACTTTTTTCCCAAAAACCAGGGTATAAATCAAAAATAGCAATGTTACAATTTCAAAATTGGGGAGAAATCCCATGAAAACCTGTCCAAGGAACACAACTCCCGTGAGCACTCCCATGATTACTAATTCTCTGGTCTTCTGTGTATTCAATTAATATCCTTCCTTCAAAGTAAGCTCAAACTGCTCACCATCTGCAATAGGAGTCTGGTCTGCAGATGTATTCACCTGCTCACCACCTTTGGTAATGCACCACCATTGCTGTTTTGACTCATCTGCTGTTTCACCATCTGCTGTCTTGATAAATAATCCATATTCGCCTTCTTCACCAGATACCAGTTCGTTTTCCTTCAATACTTCTACCAGATATTCTGCGTCTGTATGGTACTGAAATGTCTTTTCTGTCTGATCTCCATGGACAACCACTATTGTAACTTCTTTCTCCCCTTCTGTAGCCTGAGGTTTAAATTTCAGATATAACCCTCCTGCCAATATACACACCAGAAGCAGGGCTGCTGCCGCAATCAGTGTTCCTTTGTGCTTCATACTATTTTCCTCGTTTCTTTTTTTATTTGCCAGATTACTATAGCATTTCTTCTGTTTTTTTGTCAATTATTTCAACATATCATAGGACTTCATGACCGCCTCATAGCTGCTGCACTCTATCGTATAAGTACATTCTGCTTTCTGCTTCAGCTTATCAAAGACTTCCTGCACCGGGATTGTTCCCTCTCCCAATGCCAGATGGCTGTCTTTCTTTCCCAGATTGTCATGTACATGCACATGACGGATATAAGGACTTAGTGCTTGTGCCCACTGCTGCACCGGATCCTTGCTATAACAGTGTGCATGACCGATATCCAGGCATAAACCAAAGGCCGGATGGTTTACTCTTTCAGTGGTTTCCTTCAATGGTTCCCACACCCGGTCCAGGACATTCTCCATAAGCACTTCTACAGAATCATCCTTATCTGCCAGAAACTCTTCAAAAAACTGAGCCATTCTTTCAGCCCATCCAATCAAAAGATAAAAATCAGGCACATGGCAGGAATGATATACGATTTTTTTTGCCCCAAGTTTCTTTGCCGCAGCATATGCTTCCTCATATCTCTTCCTGGTGACTTCTCTGATACGTTCATCAAATGTCATGGGATTTAAGTCCAGAAAAGGGCCATGAAGAATCAGATTTTTACACCCCATACGTTCCAGCCGTTTTTCATAGGCAAGAAGACAGGAATCCAGATGATCCAGATTTTCCGAAATAGAAAATTCTATACTTTCTAGTCCCATTCCTGTTTCTTTTATGATTTCTTTTGTTTCCTCATCCGGAAGCAAATGACTAAAATACAGCATATTCTACCTCCTGTATGGTAACTTTGCATGACTGGTATGCTGACACACATCCAAGCACATGCTGATCCACCAAAAACTCTTCAAACCACTCCGGCTCTTCCAGTGCATTCATAGGTCTGGTGATTCCTTCCCCTGACAGTTTCAAAAAACTCTCTTTTCTTGTCCAGAATCTGCAAAATTCCCGTTCCATATTTTCATGGCTCTGAACAATCTTCATTTCTTCTTCCGATAAAACATGTTCCAGCAAACGCCTGCTCCTGATTTTCCGTATCTCCTGAATATCCAGACCGCAGGGTACAGAAGAAAGGGCACATGCCCCGTACTCCCCGGAATGGCTGATATTGAAATGAATCTGAGGATATTCCCTGAAATATGGTTTTCCATGGATTCCTTTCTCTATCATCCCTTCCAGACAGGCATACAGTTCATCTGCCCTTTGAATATTTCCCGGCAAATCTTTTCTATGTCTCTCCAAAAGCCCATAGGCAAGTATCCTGTGCCCACATATGGACTCCCTGTTTTTGCATTCTGAAATATCACTTGTCCACTGCTGGATTTTCCCTGTGTATATTTTGATTTCCGGCTGCTTCATTCTGTTCTCCCTTTATCAGGCCGCCTTCCATAAGAAATCTTGACGGCATCATACATTTCTCATGTCGTTCTTTGATATAAAACAGATTTAACTCTTTTCTCGCTCTTGTCATCCCCACATAAAACAACCGCCGCTCTTCCTCAATATTACTCTCAGTCACTGCTTTCCGATAAGGAATCGTTCCTTCATTTACGTCCATGAGAAACACCTGATTGAATTCCAGTCCTTTGATACTGTGAAAGGTCGAAATCACTACACCCTTTTTCTCAGAAATCTTGGTTCTGGCCTGCTCTTTGAGCTTATCTGTGTATTTTGCAATGTGAATAAACCATTCTCCGAATGTCTGATATCCCTTAGCACTATCAGCTAATTCATCAAGTATCTCATGCATATCCTCGATTTTTAATTTTCGAAATAATGCATAAGTACGAAGATATTCTTCATAGCCAATGCCATGACGAATATAGTTTATCGCAGCATAAGGAGTCATATTTTTCAACAGATTCAGGTCTTCTTCAAACTTGTCAATCCGGTCTAACATCCACTCTTTTTCTTCATAGTGCCACCGTAATGATTCAAATGACACCTGTGGTTCATCCAGAACCTCTCTGGAAATATAGCGGTTTGGCCTGTTCATTACCTGCAAAAATTCCTTGCGGCTTCTGTCACCTGTTGCCAGTTTCATATAAGAGATAAAATTTCTGGCAATCCAATGATCATACAGATTCGGAAGTACATCCCTCATCTGGAACGGAATCTGATATTCCATCAGTGTTTCCACCAGAAATCTTGCACCGGAATTCGTGCGGTAAAGCACTGCCATCTCCTCATAGGGACACCCCTGCTCATGAGCCTTAACAATGCAGTCCTTCAGATATAATTCCTCTTCTTTTCCATTTTGAAAAGCCTTGACAAGAGGAGGTGTCCCCTTTTCATTGTCTGTATGGATTTTCTTCTGAAATCTTCTCTTGTTCCATGCAATGACCTTTCCTGCTGCTTCTACAATTTCCCCTGTGGAACGGTAATTCACAGGAAGCAGTTCCGTCTGAACAGAAGGGAAGTCCTTCGGAAAATTCATCATAATCTCCGGCTTTGCTCCCCTGAAAGCATAGATGGACTGGTCATCATCCCCTACAATAAACAGATTGTTTTCCGGTGCAGCCAGCATTTTTACAATATCATACTGAAGCTTGTTGATGTCCTGAAATTCATCCACCAGGATATACTGAAATTTCTTCTGCCATCCTGCCAGAATATCTGGTCTCTGAGTAAGAAGATCATAACAATACAGCAGCATATCATCAAAATCAAGAAGTCTTGACTGCCGGCATATGGTCACATAGGAAGTATAAATCTTCCGGAACACCTCATCCGGGCAATTCTTGGAATAATAATGCTCCAACGGAATCCTGCTGTTTTTCACTTCGCTGATTTCCTGCACCAGACCTTCAAAAAACTCTTTTTCATCTTCTATTTCGATACGCTGGCGATATGCCAGTTCACGCAGCATATCAAACCTTTGCTCTTCACTGATGATATTTTTTCCTGTAAGCCTATAAGCATGTCTTAAAATCCCATAAAACACTCCATGGAAGGTTCCAAAAGTTACCTGCTTGTAATTCTGAGTAATCCCGGAATCCATGCATAGTTTTTCAAAACGTTCTTTCATTTCCCGGGCAGCTGCCTTGGTAAAGGTCACTACCAGAATATTGGCAGGATTTACATGATAATTCTCCAGCAAAGATACAACTCGCTTTGTCATCGTCGTTGTTTTTCCGGAACCAGGGCCTGCCAAAAGCATCATGGGACCCTGGTTATGCATAATTGCTTTTTCCTGTGCTGAATTTTTTTTCATGTTTTATTTCAATTTCTCCACTGCTGCCTTGATTCGTACCAGACTCTCATCTTTTCCAAGAATTTCCAAAATTTCAGTTGCACCTGCAGGTGTCATCTGTTTGCCGGAAAGTGCGGTACGGATTGGCCATAAAATCTGACCGTTCTTATATCCATTTTCTTTTGCAAAGCTGCAAAGAAGTTCATAAAGTGCATCATTCGTATAATCTTCCTGATTTTCCAGAACCGGAAGAATTTTTTCCAGAACTTCCAGGGAAATCTCTGGGTTTGTTTTCATTTTCTTATGCGTGTACATAGAAATGTCGTATTCTGGTACTGCTTCAAAGAAATCAATCAAAGCAGGAATGTCAGGCAGCACTTCAATTCTTGTTTTTACCATATTGGCAATCTTCTTCAAATCTAAGTCTCTGGTGATTACCTGTTTGATATATGGCAGCGCCATTTCATAGAATTTATCCTCATCCATGGCTTTCATGTATTCCCCATTCATCCATTTCAGTTTCTGAACATCAAAAACAGCCGGAGATTTGCTCATATGGTGGTAATCAAATACTTTCACCAGTTCTTCTAAAGAGAAAATTTCCTGATTATCTTCCGGGCACCATCCCAGAAGTGCCACGTAGTTTACAATGGCTTCTGTTAAGAATCCCTGCTCCAGTAAATCTTCATAAGAAGAATGTCCGGAACGTTTACTCAGCTTCTGATGCTCTTCATTTGTGATCAGCGGGCAATGTACATAAGTAGGAATCTCCCATCCGAAAGCTTCATAAATACGGTTATACTTTGGTGAAGAAGATAAATATTCATTTCCTCTTACTACATGTGTAATTCCCATAAGATGGTCATCCACAACATTTGCAAAGTTGTAGGTTGGGAATCCATCTGATTTAATCAGGATCAAATCATCTAATTCATTGTTTGGCACCGTAATATTTCCATAAATCTCATCATGGAATGTTGTAGTACCTTCTGTTGGCATATTGAAACGGATAACATATGGTTCGCCTGCATCCAGCTTTGCCTGCACTTCTTCTTTGCTTAAATGAAGACAATGCTTATCATATACTGCAATTTCCTTCTCTCCTACGCTGGACTTTAAGGATTCCAGACGCTCTTTTGTACAGAAGCAGTAATATGCATCTCCCTGCTCAATAAGCTGTTTTGCATATTTTAAATAAATCCCCTGAGCATTTCTTTCACTCTGCACATAAGGACCATATCCGCCGTCTTTGTCCGGGCCTTCATCGTGAATCAAGCCAGTTTTTTCCATAGTTCTGTAAATGATTCCAAGAGCCTCATCTACAAATCTCTCCTGGTCTGTATCTTCAATACGGAGCATAAAACTTCCATTTTCATGCTTTGCAATTAAATATGCGTATAAAGCTGTTCTTAAATTTCCAACATGCATTCTTCCTGTCGGGCTTGGTGCAAATCGTGTTCTTACTTGAGTCATGAACTATCATCCTTTCTTTTTCTTATTTCTGTACCAGATGTACTGCAAAACCGCCGATTTCTTCTTTGATATATACAGCAATCATTTTATCATTTTTATATTTCGCTGTTTCCATATCAAATTCCACACCCTGGCTCTCAAGATATTCCACAGCTTTTGCTACATCTGTAGTCCCTACCGCAATGTGACCATTTTTTCCAAGATAAGGTGTTTTCATTGCTTCCACTGCTGTTCCTGCAAACACAGAGCTATTTCCAACCTTCTTTGTAAATCCGAAAATCGTATCAAATCTGCCTGCTACATCACAAGCCTCTTCCTCGCTATTGCAATTAATACCAACATGGCGGAGTTCAAATCCTAATTCTTCTAATGTAGCCATATCCAAATCCTCCTTCACTTTATTTTCCATACTCTTTGTATAGACTCATCCTATATAGAATACAAAAACTTCCCGGAAATATCAATCCTTTTCTTAACAATCAAAAAAAGCAGCCCATGAACTGCTGCCCATGAACCGCCCTTTATGCTCATTCTTATTCTTCTACACCAATCTTTTTCAGATAATCAATAACAGCACCAACTGTTGTCAGCTCCTGTAATTCTTCAGACGGGATTTCTACAGAATATTCATCTTCCAGAGCCATAACCAGTTCAAATAAATCTAAGGAATCTGCTCCCAGGTCTTCTTTAAAAGAAGTCTCTGGCTGAATGCTTTCTGCTTCACAATTTAACTGCTCTGAAATAATCTCTCTCATTTTTTCTAACATAATTTCATATCTCCTTTAAATAAAATACATGATTAGCTTATATTATTTTGATGCTCAAAGTATATCTTCTTTTCTTCTGTTTGTCAACCCTTTTATTTTGTAAATTTAATCCGCCTTGACACACTAAGGGCAATCCCCATTTCTGCCATCAGGAACACGATTGACGTACCTCCGTAGCTGACAAACGGAAGGGTAATACCTGTGGTTGGAATCCAGTTCAAAACTACACAGATATTCAGGATAACCTGAAGGGCAATATGTATCATAATACCACTTACCATCAAGGAACCATAGAAATCAGGTGCGTTCTGTGCAATAAAAAACAGACGGTACAAAAGATATCCAAACAGTCCGATTACGATAAGACCGCCAAACACTCCAAGCTCTTCACATACAATGGAAAAAATCATATCGTTCTGTGCTTCTGGTACAGGCCCCAGCTTCTGCACACTGTTTCCAAGACCTTTTCCGAAAAATCCCCCGCTTCCAATCGCATACAATGCCTGCATGATCTGGTATCCTCCCTCCGAAGAATACTTCTGTGGATTCAGCCATACCAGCACACGCTCCAGACGGAAACTATCCACGTTATTCATATCTAGCACCATCTCTCCCAGTGTCACCTGAAGAATAATCCTCAGAAGAATGATGGCAAGCCCGCCAAGAATGGCAATGCGTATAAACAGCCGCTGGTTCGGATGGGCAACAAAAATCATCAGTGCAGTAATGCCGGCAATAATAATCGCTGTACTTAGATTATCCGTGAGATAAAAAGCTGCAAATGCCAGCCCTGCCCCGTAAGCCACCAGCTTCCAGAAGCCTGCTCTTGTGGCTACTTCTTTTCCCATCTTCATGATCAGACATGGAATAAAGGTAATCGCCGCAATCTTAGCCACCTCGGCTGGCTGGAACTGCAGCACTTCGATTCCAAGCCTGAGCCACCGCTTCGCACCATTTACCTCTACCCCAAGAGGGGTATATTTTACCAAAGCCATTAAAATCAAAGAAACAACATAAATAAACCCGCTGACATAGTACAGTAAATGATAGTCAAACAATGAAATGACCAAAGCAATAATAATGCTTACTACACTGATGAATGCCTGTTTAGAGAAAAAGTTCATGTCATCTCCATACTTTATCTGTGAAGTATAGGCACTGGTGCTATAAAGCATAACCAGCCCAAAACAGGTCAGCAAAATTACCGCAGCAATCAGATTATAATCAAAATACTGGGATTTTTCTCCTGTTCTATTCTTCCTTTTTGCCATTTTTATCCTCCTGCTATATTCCAAGTGCATAGCTTAGCAGTTCCAGATATCCTTCTGGATTCCCACTTTCCTGATTCTGAACCTTGCGGACCATAACCGGATCGTCAGTAATCATATTGTCAACTCCCATGTCCAGCATCCGCCTTGCATCTCCTTTATAATTCACTGTCCAGGCATGCACTTCTTTTCCAAGGGCATGTGCTTCCTGAACAAAGTCCTCATCCACATATGTGTACTTGACACTGAAAAAATCCGCTGCCGATATCCTGGAAATACTTCCATATGTCATAGTCATGATATAACCTGTGCGGATTTCCGGTGCTGTTTTCTTTATCTGCTCCAGGAAACTATAATTCATAGAAGTAACTACGCAGTGTTCCTGAAAATCTGATTTCCGTATTGCACGGACAACTTTATTTACAATGCCCTTATTTTTACCATTATACTTAATCTCTATATTTAAGTCCAGCTTTCCTTTACAAAATTTCAGAACTTCTTCCAGTGTAGGAATTTTCTCTCCTCGGAACCGTTTGTGAAAACTGGTTCCTGCATCCAGCTTTCTGATTTGTGCAAGTGTCATATCCCACACATTTTTCTGTACGCCTGCTGTCCTTTTCAAGGAATTATCATGAAGCAAGATCAGTTCTCCATCTTTGGTTTCCTGTACATCGATTTCTGCAAAATCGGCACCGCACTCGATGGAATATTTCAAGGCACTGACTGTATTTTCCGGTGCCATTCTGGCACCTCCTCTGTGTGCTGTGATTTCCATATCCCCCATCAAAGTTTCCAGGGAAGTATCGTAAGAAACAGCCAGACCTGCCAGATAACATCCCTCTGCCAAAACAAACACCATTGTCAGCACTGCTGCTGTCCTTCTTCTTCCTATCTTGGAGTACCATGCATACTGCTTCATAAGTTCATAGACCGAAACCTCCTCGCTCTGAGGAACTCGAAATCTCGCAAAAATCACAGAGACAAATGCCACACTTCCTATCATCTGAACTGCTCCTGCAAAAACACCAATAGACCTATCAATATAACCACTATAAATCAGAACCTGGCTCACTTCTCCGGTGCCGGTACTGCCGGCAGATACGATTGCTGTCATACAGGCCATAGCCAAAAAATAAATCACTACGATCAGAATGAGCATCACTGCATGAAGAATCAGGAAGCCACAAAGCACCTTTTTCCACACTCTTCGCAAAAGTCTGATTCCTGCTCTTATCCCTCTCCAGCTTTTCTTTTTCGCCAGAATACAGTATGGAAGTGCAAACACAAAAAGAAACGAAAGCACCAATATCACTGCAATTGCCAAATACAGCAAAAACTGTGGCTGTACTGCCTTATAAATCTGCCTTGCCGTGTATTCCAGCACACGGATATATGAAATCTCCCTTACCATAAAATACAATGTAAGAAAAGGGGCTGACAATGCGGCACAGAAGATCCAGGATATCTTACTATGACGCAAAAAAGAAAAGGTTTTCTTGACACCTAAAATCAGAAAATCACTGGCATATAGCTTCCTTCTCTGATAAGAGTACCGAAACCCTACCAGCAATGCAGAAATTTCAATCAAAAAGAATAATAAAATCAACAGTAAAATTCCCGTAAGAAGCACTACTGACAAAGGACTTGCCAGGAATTTTCCGTAATTTTCTGCTGTCAGATAACTGAATTTCTGTTGTTTCAAAGAAAACTCTACTGCTGCATGAACAAGCTGCATCACCAGAAAAAACACGGCAATCCGGTACCCTGCTTCAAACAGCAGAAGGCTTCCCATATTAAATTTTATGATCATCCATGTTTTTTTTAAATTCTCTTTCATGTATAGCCCGCCTGTCTTTCCTGTCTTGTCTGTAATCCATCAGCCAGTTTTATTTTACAGAAAGTTTACTTTCCGTGCAAGGGCAGAAAACAGGAATCTTTTCTTTTCACCAATTATTCTTTTTTCCATAAAATAGTAGTGTAACCAGGCAGTGCAAAATGATACTGCCGCAAATATGAGAAAGGTAAAAAATATGGAATATTATGGAAGGAATCAGATGATGTCACGTTCCTGCCGCATACAGCCTCGTGAAACCAAATGTGGCTGCTGTGACAAAATCGAAGACATGGATATCTATAAACATGCTGACCATTTGCCGCTGACTATGGCCTATGTGCCCATGCAGCATTTCTCCAACACCTTCACCCTTTGCAAAGGACTGCAGATGGGCACAATCTTCCCAGAGCTTTGCAAACCATTCTGTGGAAAGAGAGGTGGATGCAGATGCTGAATCAAAACACTCGTTCCTGTTCCAAGGAGGAACTTCTGAAACGGATCAATGAAATAAGTTTTGCGGTTGTAGAACTTACCCTTTTTCTTGACACCCATCCGGAAAATGAAGAGGCTCTTTCCTGCTTAAAAGAACACTCAGAAGCCAGAAACCAGGCATTAATGGAATATGCTGCACAGTACGGCCCGCTCACTGTTGACACAGCAGTTGAGGACTGTAGCCGCAGATGGGACTGGGTCATGCAGCCATGGCCATGGGAAGGGGGATGTTAAGTTATGTGGAATTATGAAAAAAGACTCCAGTTTCCGGTAAACATTAAGAAGCCCGATGCCCGGGCAGCCCAGGTAATCATCAGCCAATATGGCGGCCCTGACGGCGAACTTAGTGCTTCCATGCGGTATCTGTCACAACGCTTTGCCATGACCAACCGGATTGCCATGGGAGCACTTACAGATATCGGTACCGAAGAACTGGCTCATTTAGAAATGATTGGAACCATTGTACACCAGCTTACTAGAAATCTCTCTATGGAAGAAATTGAAAAATCTGGCTTTGCCCCTTACTATGTAGACCACGCAGTGGGCATCTGGCCACAGGCTGCAGGAGGAATTCCATTTAATGCCTGCGAGTTCCAGTCCAAAGGTGACCCTATTACTGATTTATTTGAAAATATGGCTGCAGAACAAAAGGCCCGCTCCACTTATGACAATATTTTACGTCTCATTGATGACCCGGATATTATTGAGCCTATCCGTTTTCTCCGTATGAGGGAAATCGTACACTTCCAGCGTTTCGGTGAAGTTTTAAGAGCTGTCCAGGAGGATTTAGATTCCAAGAATTTCTATGCATTCAATCCTGGATTTGATATGCCTTGTATGGCAACCTGCAAGGATTGCAGCAATAAATAATCCCGAAAAGAAACTGCCCTCAAGGCAATCAGAAACTTTTCTGATTTGCCTTGCAGAGCAATTTCTTTTTTTGAAAAATAACACTGTAAGTTTTTCCCATATGATGCTAAAATAAATACAGAATGTCTGTATATTTACTGACAGACAAAATTTCAAATAGCACTAGGAGGTTCGACTTATGGAATATCGTAACTTTGAGAAACTGGGGATTTCCCCTTCACTTCTTGGCTTCGGCTGTATGCGTTTTCCTTTAAACGAAGATGGCTCTATCTGTGAACCAGAAGCAGAAAAAATGCTGGACACTGCCATTGCTGCAGGGGTAACCTATATCGACACTGCCTATCCTTACCACAATGGAGACAGTGAGCCATTTCTTGGCCGTGTACTGAAGAAATATAACCGGGAAGACTTTTTTCTGGCTACCAAGCTTCCCATCTGGAATGTAAAAACCCTGGATGATGCAAAACGTTTATTTCAGGAGCAGCTTGACCGTCTTCAGGTAGATTATGTGGACTTTTATCTGCTTCACTGTCTGGACAAGGAAAAATGGCAGACGGTTCTGGATCTTGGATTAATTCCTTATTTTGAAGAAATGAAAGCACAGGGTAAGATTCGCTATTTTGGTTTCTCTTTCCACGATGAATATGAAGTATTTGAAACCATTGCTTCCTATCGCCCATGGGATTTCTGTCAGATTCAGTATAATTATATAGACACAGAGATTCAGGCCGGTGACAGAGGTTATGCTCTCACTGAAAAACTTGGTATCCCTCTGGTTATCATGGAACCTGTGAAGGGTGGTTCTCTGGCACAGCTTCCGGAAGATGTTACAACACCGTTTTTAAACGCCCGCCCGGACAGCAGTATTTCCTCTTGGGCTCTTCGCTGGGTAGCAAGCAAACCAAATGTAAAAGTTGTTTTAAGCGGCATGTCTACCATGGAACAGGTAGAAGATAATTTACATACCTTTGGAAACTTTGAGCCACTCACAGAGGAAGAATCTGCTATGGTCTCACAGGTAGCGGAAAATATCAAAAAGCGTACCAAAAACGGATGTACCGGATGTTCTTACTGTATGCCGTGTCCATTTGGAGTAGACATCCCTAAAAATTTCCGCATCTGGAATGATTTTTCCATGTATGGAAATAAAGAAAAAACAAGACAAGCCTTTTTCCAGGAGCTGGATATATCTGCCCGGGCAGATCAGTGCCAGAAATGCGGAAAATGTGAAACCGTATGTCCTCAGTCCATTTCCATCCGGGAAAACCTTGAGGCAGCGGCAAAGGAATTAAATGTATTAAAAGAGGTGCAAAATCCGTGAGTACTTCATCTTCAGCAACACTGATGACAAAGGGGTCTATTTGGAAAAAAATCATAGCCTTTGCCATTCCTTTATTTTTAGGAAATCTCTTTCAGCAGTTTTACAATACTGCTGACTCTCTGATCGTAGGAAATTTTCTTGGCAGCAGTGCCCTAGCTGCTGTTAGTTCCTCTGGGAATTTGATCTTTCTGATGGTTGGATTTTTCAACGGGCTTGCTGTAGGTGCAGGAGTTGTTGTAGCAAGATATTTCGGTGCCAAGAAATTTGATTTGGTGCAGCGGGCCATCCATACCATCATTACCCTGGGCTTTTTCTGTGGTATTGCCCTCACCTTTGTAGGTGTCATTGCAGCTCCTCAGATTCTGGTTCTGATGGGTACTCCTCCTGAAGTGCTGCCAAACTCCGTAACCTATTTCCGCATTTATTTCTGCGGTTCTCTGGCTTTTGTCATGTACAACTTTCTGGTAGGAATTCTCCAGGCTGTAGGGGACAGCAGGCATCCACTGATGTACCTGATTATCTCTTCCGTTACCAATATTATCCTGGATCTTATCCTGGTAGCAGGATTCCATTTCGGTGTAGGTGCAGCCGCACTGGCAACGGTGATTTCTCAGTGTTTAAGTGCTCTGCTGTGTTTCCTTCATCTTCTGCGTGGGCCAAAAGAATACCGGATTTATCTGTCCAAGCTCCGTCTGGATTCTTTGCTGTTAAAGCAGATTATCTCTAATGGTCTCCCGGCAGGGCTTCAGAATTCCATTATTTCTCTGGCCAATGTGGTTGTGCAGTCCAACATCAATAAATTCGGCCAGATGGCGGTAGCAGGGTGTGGCTCCTACAGTAAAATTGAAGGCTTTGCCTTTCTCCCTATTACCTGCTTTGCACTGGCTCTTACCACCTTTATCAGTCAGAATCTTGGGGCTAAAGAATATGACCGTGCTAAAAAAGGTGCTGTTTTCGGAGTCATCTGTTCTGTGGTCACAGCTGAACTGGTAGGAGTAGTCATTTACACCTTTGCCCCTTATTTGATTGCAGCTTTCAACAACACACCGGATGTTTTGTCCTATGGTGTTGCCCAGGCTCATACAGCCTCCCTGTTTTATTTTCTCCTGGCATTTTCACACTGTATGGCAGGAATCCTCAGGGGTGCAGGCAAATCCACAGTACCTATGTTTGTTATGCTGATATGCTGGTGCATCATCCGTGTCACCTATATCACAGTAACTGTACATTTTATTCCTAATATTCGGGTGATTTTCTGGGCTTACCCTATTACCTGGACTTTAAGTTCCATTGTATTCCTGCTTTATTTTCTCAAATCAGACTGGATGCATGGACTGGAAAAACAGGAAAGATAGAATCCATTAGAAAAAGCACTGTGAGTTTTCCGTAATATACGAAATACCGCAGTGCTTTTTCCATATGATATCAATTAACGATTTTTTCAAAACACTCTGATTACAGAAATAATATTCAAAAAAAGACGCTGCCCCCTCTCGGTTTGCAGCATCTTTTCTACTCTTTTCTTTATTCACTTTCCTTATCATTGGTAAGATTCAGCTTGTCCAGCACATAGAAGATCAGACTGAGAATCATTCCCACAATGCAGGCCAGAACCATACCTTTTAATTCAATTTCTCCAAACCGGATGGTGATTCCGGAAAGTCCTGTAACAAAAATAACAGAGGTCAGAGCCAGATTCCGGCTGCGTGCATAATCCACCTTGCTGTCCACCAGGATACGGATACCAGATGTTCCGATCATACCATAAAGCAGGAAGGAAATACCACCGATAACCGGTCCTGGAATGGTATTGATCAGGGCTGTCAGCTTCCCAATAAAGGAGCAGATAATAGACAGCACCGCAGCACCTCCGATGACATACACGCTATATACTCTTGTCATGGCCATAACGCCAATATTCTCACCATACGTTGTTGTTGGTACAGAACCAATAAAACCAGAAATCATGGTGGAAAAGTTATCTGCAAACAAGGAACGATGCAGACCAGGATCTTTGATCAAATCTCTTCCTACAATCTTCCCTGTAACAATCTGATGTCCGATATGCTCAGAGGCAATGACCAGAATAACCGGAAGAATAATGACAATGGCCTGGGCATTGAATTTCGGTGCAGAGAAGTTTGGCAATGAGAACAGCGGTGCCTGGGCAACGGCTGTAAAATCCACGATTCCACAGGCAATAGCTGCGATATAACCGCAGATAATCGCAATCAAGATTGGAATAACGGACAAAAATTTTCGAAATACAACGGAACCGAACACTGCCACGCCAAGGGTTACCAGAAAGACCATGACATTTCCCGGAACCAGAACTTCATCTAACATTCCCGCATTACTTGCCGCTGTACTTGATAATTCCAGGCCGATCAATGCCACTACAGGTCCCATTGCAGCCGGAGGAAGTACAATATCAATCCAATCAGAGCCAAACTTGTAGATGATCAGGGCAAGGATACAACCACAAAAACCTACGACCACAAAGCCGCCCAGGGCATATTCATAACCAAATTTACTGATAACAATACTTGCCGGAGCAATAAAAGCAAAACTGGAGCCAAGATATGCCGGAGCTTTCCCTTTTGTAATAAAAATAAACAGCAGGGTTCCCACACCATTCATAAATAAAACGATTGCCGGATTAATCCCAAACAAAAAAGGTACCAGCACAGAAGCACCAAACATAGCAAACATATGCTGAATACTGAGAGGAATCAAAAGTTTTGGCGGCACTTTTTCTTCCACCTGGATAATTTTACGATTTTCCAATGTTTTTCTCCTTCTTTTTCTTAATTAAATTGTCTTTTGACCATTCGTCTTATAGTAGCACAAAACTCTAAAAAATGCTACGCTTTTTTCGTGTTCTTCTTCACAATAGAAAAAGACTACCAGATTAACAGCCTTCTTCTATACCAACTATATTTTATTTTGTTTCTAAATCAAATCCGAAGTAGCGGACAGCATTGTTATAAGAAATGCCTTTTACAATCTTTTCCAGATTCTTCATGTCCTTTGGATATTCTCCGTTTTCTACCCATCCGCCAATCAGTTCACACATAATTCTTCTGAAATATTCGTGTCTTGGATAGGAGAGAAAACTTCTGGAATCTGTCAGCATACCGATAAAGTTTCCAAGAAGTCCCAGGTTTGCTAAAGATGTCATCTGTTTCATCATACCGGTCTTGTTATCGTTGAACCACCATGCGGAACCCTGCTGAATCTTTCCAACTGCATCGCTGTTCTGGAAACATCCGAGAACAGTTCCGATCAGCTCATCATCAATGGGATTTAAGCTGTAGAGAATGGTCTTTGGCAGATTTTTCGCCTCATTGACAGCATTCAGAAAATCTGCAAGCTCTGCTCCCGGAGTATAATTGCTGATACAGTCAAATCCTGTATCCGGGCCAATTTTTGCATACATTGCTTTGTTGTTATCTCTTTTACATCCGTAATGAAGCTGCATTACCCAGTTCATTTCTTCGTATTTTCCTGCTACAAACAGCATGAATGCTGTTTTGAATTTTGCTGCTTCTTCTTTTGATATTTCTTTCCCTGCCAGACGCTGTGCAAATACAGCTTCCACTTCCTCTTCTGATGCAGGTGCATACATCACATAATCCAGGCCGTGGTCGGAAATGCAGCAGCCCATGCTGTCAAAATATTCCATTCTTTTTGCAATGGCTTCTTTTAAGTCTGCAAAAGTCTTAATCTTCACTCCGGAAACCTGAGCCAGTTTTCCAAGATAATCCAGGTAATCCGGTTTCTCAAGATTCATAGCCTTGTCCGGTCTCCATGCAGGAAGTACCTGTACATCAAAACCTTCATCTTCTTTGATGATTTTATGCCATTTCAAGTCGTCTACCGGATCATCTGTGGTACAGAGTAATGTAACGTTGGACTGTTTGATCAGATTTCTTGCACTCATAGATGGATCCTGAAGTTTTTTGTTGCACAGATTCCATACTTCTTCTGCTGTTTCGCTGTTTAAAACACCGTAATAGCCGAAGTATCTCTGTAACTCCAGGTGGCTCCAGTGAAACAGTGGATTACCAATTGCTTTCTCCAATGTTTCTGCCCATTTCTGGAATTTTTCTCTGTCCGGTGCATCTCCTGTGATGTAGTATTCATCTACACCATTAGAACGCATCTGACGCCATTTGTAATGGTCTCCTCCAAGCCATACCTGAGTAATATTTTCAAACTGTCTGTCCTCTGCGATTTCCTGAGGATTAATATGACAGTGGTAATCAAGAACCGGAACCTGAGAAGCAAACTCATGATACAATTCTTGTGCTGTCTCTGTACTTAATAAAAAATCTTTGTCCATAAATGCTTTCATAATGAACAACCTCCTTCATATATTTAAAAATTTGTTGTTTTCCTTTTTACAAGATAGCATGGTACTATCTTTTTCTGCTGAATAACATGACCTGTTAAAAGTTGATGCATACTTTCTACGATTGTACTACATAAAAGTTCTCCGCGGTTATCAACAGATGACAATTCCGGTTCACAGCAAACTGCCAGTTCAGAATCATTAAATCCTATGATATTTACCTCCTGTGGAACAGAACGCCCAAGCTCACTTACATACTTTAATGCTCCCACTGCCAGTCCATCATCTGTAGCCAGCACTGCATCAAAATTCTGCAGATTTCTCTTCAAAAGCATGTCTCTTACTTTCAGAATCTTATTCTGTCCGAAAACTTCCAACTCTTCCAATACAGGGATATTATTCTCTTTTAATGCATCCTCATATCCTCTCCTTTTTTCTGAAGCACTATAGGAATTTGAATCATAGAGGAATAAAATACGCTTTCTTCCAGTAGCAATTAATTCTGATATCATCTCATATACAATCCGATATCCATCCGAAAGCACACAATAAACGCCTGGGCAGGAAAGATATCCGTTCATTAAAAAAACAGGAACTTCACTGGCTGCCTGCTTCAAATAAGAGGTGTTATGATCTCCTCCATCTCCAGCATAGTTGGATCCCACCAAAATTAACGCATCAATACGCTTTTGAAGAATCCTTTGTATGGCATTGACTTTGTCCTCATATTCATACCCACTACAGGCTAAAATGCAATCATATCCATATTTTTTTAAATGCTTTTCCAGATGTGCCACTGCATTTGCCATATAGGCATCTGATACATCAGGACAGACGATTCCAACAGTATGCATGGAATTTAATCCCAGTCCTCTTGCAAATACATTAGGCGTATAATTCTGCTCCTCCATAACTGCTCTTACTTTTTCCTTGGTTTTTTCACTTACCTTTGGACTGTCATTTACCACTCTTGAGACCGTAGCAATAGATACGCCTGCAAGTGCTGCAATATCATAGATATTCATAATTTATTCTCACTTCCTTTT
>Bissell_p1__coassemble_725_pt1 | contig 20115 bp, 16 predicted proteins | sample Bissell_p1__metabat2_high_PE_036 | metagenome-assembled genome bin Bissell_p1
TTTTCATAACGTTTTGTGCCTGAGCGAAGCGAAAGGAATGGATATAAAAATGAAAATGGTCTCTTGGAGAAAGCTATGGAATCACCTTAAAGCATGGATTATGCCGGTTCTATTGGGCTTGCTGCTGGCAGGTGTTTTCTCCTGCTTCTTCCGGATTGCGGTAGTGAATGGGGACAGTATGGAGCCGGCTCTTCATAATGGGCAGTTTCTGCTTTTGCAGACGAGGTTCTTGCAAGAAGATGCTGTCAAAAGAGGCGATATTATTGTTGCATCAAAAGAAATCCCGGAAAAGACAGAAATCGTCAAGCGGGTAATCGGGCTTCCGGGAGAGCATCTGGAAATTTTGGAAAACCGGGTTTATATTAATGGTGAAGAATTGGAAGAAGGGTATCTGAGAGAAGACATGGAAACAGAGAACCTTGATGTGACGATTCCAGAGGGGAAATTGTTTGTGATGGGAGATAACCGGAATGATTCTGCGGACAGCCGTATGGAAATCATTGGCCTGGTGGATATGCAGACAGAGCTGCATGGGAAACGGATTTTTTGATTTTAAATTAGCAACGAGCCAAACGCATGGATTTGGCTCGTTCTTCTTATTTTTCACGCAGCCGTTTGAGAACGGAGTAGGGGATTTTCAAGTTTCCTTTTCCGGTTCCAAGCTGAATCTGGGGTTTGTTATCACCATGGAAATCACTGCCGCCGGAAAATTTTAATCCGTGCCGTTTTGCAAGCATGGCCATAGCAGTTTCATCGGAGGCGTAGTAGGAGGAATAGTAGACTTCCAGGGCATCCAGGCCGGCTTTTTTTAATTCGTTCACAAGAGATTCCAGCCTTTGACGGGAAAATTTGCACAGAACAGGATGAGCAAATACAGCAATTCCGCCACATTCATGAATCAAACGGATAGATTGGAATGGAGAGACATCTTCTCTTGGAACATAGCATTTTGCACGGTCTCCAAGATAGCGGTCAAATGCTTCTTTTATAGAAGGAATTTCATGGCGGTCTACCAGAAATCTGGCAAGATTGGCTCTGGTGCAGGTGCTATTTGGAAAAGCCTCTTTGAGAGCTTCTTTTGTAATGGAGAAACCTTCTTTTTGGAGCAATGCAATTATTTTATTATTACGCTCCTCTCTGGAATGCTGAAATCTGGACAATGCTTCTTGAAATTCCGGATTGTTCCAGTCAAGATCCAGGCCTACAATGTGAACGCTTGTATTTTGCCAGGTAGATGAAAATTCAATTCCGGGAATGAATTCCAGATCAGTTCCCCGGGCTGCTTCTGTGGCTTCTTTCAAACCGTCTGTCGTATCATGGTCTGTAAGTGCAAGGGCTTTTAGGTTTTGTTTTCTGGCAAGACTGACCAGTTCTGTGGGAGTCAGAGTTCCATCTGATGCAGTAGAATGTGTATGCAGATCAATGTATCTTTCCATATCAAACCATCCTTTCCAGGTGTTGTAACTGTTTTTAAATACAAAAAAAGGAAATATCCTACCAGATATTTCCTGAGCAGTTCGTACGGGAATCGAACCCGTGTTTCCGCCGTGAGAGGGCGGCGTCTTAACCGCTTGACCAACGAACCGTGCTTAATCATAATACAACAAACTTAATTGAATGTCAACACTATTTTAAAAAAAATTAAAAAAATAACGGTTGACGAAAAGAACAGATGTTCGGTATAATGTAAGGGAAAAAGAAAAGGTTTGAAAATATATGGGAAATGAGATATGATACAGAAGACCTTATTATGGGGAAGTAAACCCTGAGGTTTCATGAATGAATTGAGAAAGGAAGATCGATATGGAGTGGGAATTCGCAGTTTTAGACTGGTTTCAGAGTATCCAGCAACCTGTTTTGACTAAGATTTTCGGGTTTATCACCATGCTTGGAGAAGCAGGATGGTTCTGGATTCTTCTAGGGGTGATTCTTTTGATTTCCAGAAAGACAAGACATTGTGGAATTGCTGTGCTTGCGGCGCTTCTTTTAGATTTGGTGTTAGCTAATATAATCCTTAAACCTTTGGTGGCAAGGCCAAGACCGTGCTGGATCCGTGATACCGTGGAACTTCTGATCCGTGTGCCAAAGGACTATTCTTTTCCTTCGGGACACACCATGGCTTCTTTTGCAGCCGCAGGGGCATTGTTGTTTACCAGAAAGGCATGGGGATGTTGGACTCTTGGACTGGCCTTTCTCATGGGAATCTCCCGTCTGTATTTTTATGTGCATTTTCCAACCGATGTGCTTGCAGGACTGGTGCTTGGATTATTGTGTGGATACCTGGGAGCCCTGTTTGTAAAAAAAGCAGGCAGAACAAAGTTTGGAACGATATATGATATATAAGGAAGGTTTGAAAAATGGCGAAGAAAAATGTCTATGATGCCAGCAGTATTACGGTACTGGAAGGTTTGGAAGCAGTGCGGAAGCGGCCGGGCATGTATATTGGAAGTGTGTCCAGAAAAGGACTGAACCATTTGATCTATGAGATTGTTGATAATGCCGTGGATGAACACCTGGCAGGATTTTGCAAAAATATCAGAGTGACTCTGGAAAAAGATGGTTCTGCCACAATCGAAGATGATGGAAGAGGTATTCCGGTAGGAATGCACGAAAAAGGAGTTTCAGCAGAGCGTCTTGTATTTACTACACTTCATGCAGGCGGTAAGTTTGATGATTCTGTGTATAAGACAAGCGGAGGACTGCACGGAGTAGGTTCCTCTGTTGTGAATGCACTTTCTACCTACCTGGATATTAAAATCAGTACAGGTGGCTATGTTCATCATGATCATTATGAGAGAGGTAATCCGACCATTGAACTGGAGGACGGGCTTTTGCCAAAGCTTGGCAGGACAAAGGCTACGGGAACATTGGTGAATTTTCTTCCTGACCCTGAGATTTTTGAGAAGACCTGGTTTGCAGCAGCAGAGGTGAAAAGCAGGCTTCATGAAACATCTTATTTGAATCCTGAGCTTACCATTATTTTCGAGGACAAAAGACAGGCAGAGGAAGAACGTGTTGTGTTTCACGAACCGGAAGGTATTGTGGGATTTATTAAAGATTTGAATAAAAAGAGTGAAGTGGTTCATGATCCAGTATATTTTAAGGGTGAATGTGACGGTATTACTGTAGAGGCTGCATTTCAATATGTAAATGAATTCCGGGAAAATGTACTTGGATTTTGTAATAATATTTACAATTCTGAGGGAGGTACTCACCTGACAGGATTTAAGACCACCTTTACCTCAGTGATGAACACCTATGCAAGAGAATTGGGAATCTTGAAGGAAAAAGACAGCAATTTCACAGGGGCTGATGTGAGAAATGGAATGACGGCAGTGGTGTCTATCAAACATCCGGCACCCCGTTTTGAGGGACAGACCAAGACGAAACTGGATAATCAGGATGCTGCAAAAGCTGTGGGCAAAGTAACTGGGGAAGAGATTGTTCTGTATTTTGACAGAAATCTGGAGACATTGAAAGGAATTCTGTCCTGTGCAGAAAAATCAGCTAAGATCAGGAAGACAGAGGAGAGAGCCAAGACCAATCTTCTGACCAAACAGAAATATTCTTTTGATTCCAATGGGAAATTGGCAAACTGTGAAAAGAAAGATCCTTCTTTGTGTGAGATTTTTATTGTAGAGGGGGATTCTGCGGGGGGCAGTGCAAAAACAGCAAGAGACAGGAGTTTCCAGGCAATCCTTCCAATCCGTGGAAAAATCTTGAATGTAGAGAAAGCCACGATTGATAAGGTTCTGGCAAATGCTGAAATCAAGACCATGATCAATGCTTTTGGATGTGGATTTTCAGAAGGCTATGGAAATGATTTTGATATCACAAAGCTGCGGTATCATAAGATTATTATTATGGCCGATGCGGATGTAGATGGAGCACATATTTCTACATTATTGCTTACATTATTTTACCGGTTTATGCCGGAACTTATTTATGAAGGACATGTGTATATTGCCATGCCTCCGTTATACAAGGCCATGCCTTCGAAAGGGAAAGAAGAATATCTCTATGATGACAAGGCACTGGAACGCTACAGAAAGACCCACAAAGGACCGTTTACACTTCAGAGATACAAAGGTCTTGGGGAGATGGATGCAGAACAGTTATGGGAGACTACACTGAATCCTGAAACAAGAATGCTGCGCCTGGTAGAGATTGAAGATGCCAGAATGGCATCAGAAGTGACAGAAGTTCTGATGGGGACAGAGGTGCCACCGAGAAAAGCATTTATTTATGAACACGCACAAGATGCAGAATTAGATATATAAGAGGTTTAGTATGGCTGAAATACAGGAAAATATTATCAGAACCGAGTATTCGGAAATTATGCAGAAGTCTTATATTGACTATGCGATGAGTGTTATTATTGCCAGGGCGCTTCCTGATGTGAGAGACGGGCTGAAACCTGTTCAGAGAAGAACTCTGTATGATATGCATGAGCTTGGAATCCGTTATGACAGGCCTTACCGTAAATGTGCACGTATTGTTGGAGATACCATGGGTAAATATCATCCTCATGGGGACAGTTCTATCTATGATGCATTGGTTGTTATGGCTCAGGATTTTAAGAAAGGTCTTCCTCTGGTAGACGGACATGGAAATTTTGGCTCCATAGAAGGAGACGGGGCAGCAGCAATGAGATATACTGAGGCCAGACTGCAGAAAATCACCCAGGAAGTATATCTGAGTGACATGGATAAAAATGTGGTGGATTTTGTACCAAACTTTGATGAAACAGAAAAGGAGCCGGAGGTTCTTCCGGTTAGAATTCCCAATCTTCTGGTGAATGGAGCAGATGGTATTGCGGTAGGTATGGCTACCAGTATTCCGCCTCATAATCTGGCAGAGGTAATAGACGGTGTCATTGCTTACATGAAGAATAATGATATCACGGTAAAAGAACTGATGCAGTATATCAAGGGACCTGATTTTCCTACGGGAGGGCTGGTAGTCAATAAAGATGACCTGCTTTCTATTTATGAATCAGGAGTCGGTAAAATCAAGCTCCGTGGAAAAGTAGAGGTGGAAAAAGGAAAAAACGGAAAGAATCTTCTGGTGATAACAGAGATTCCATACACTATGATAGGGGCGAATATCGGTAAATTTTTAAATGATGTGGCATCCCTGGTGGAGACAAAGAAAACTACAGATATTGTAGATATTTCCAACCAGTCATCCAAAGAAGGTATCCGTATTGTGCTGGAATTGAAAAAAGGTGCAGATGTAGAAAACCTTAAAAATATGTTGTATAAGAAAACCCGCCTGGAAGATACTTTTGGGGTAAATATGCTGGCTGTTGCAGAGGGAAGGCCGGAAACCCTGGGATTGAAACAAATTATTGAGCATCATGTGGATTTCCAGTTTGATGTTGCAACCAGAAAGTATAACAGCCTTCTGAAAAAAGAGCAGGAAAACAGAGAAGTCCAGGAAGGTCTTATTAAGGCATGTGATGTGATTGATCTGATCATTGAAATCCTCAGAGGAAGCAAGAACAGAGAACAGGTGAAAAATTGTCTGGTCAATGGAGTGACAGAGGGGATTCAGTTTAAGACAAAAACCAGCCAGCGTCAGGCAGGAAAGCTGCGTTTTACGGAGCGTCAGGCAACAGCAATTTTGGAAATGCGCCTGTATAAGCTGATTGGGCTGGAAATTGAAACACTGTTGAAAGAACATGAGGAGACAATGAAGAAGATTGCAAGGTATGAAGATATCCTTGCAAATTATGATTCCATGGCAGCGGTTATTATCGGTGAATTGCAGGAGATAAAAAAAGAATATCATCAGGAACGCCGTACTTCTATTGAAAATGCAGCAGAAGCTGTATATGAAGAGAAAAAAATAGAAGAGATGGAAGTGGTATTTCTTATGGACCGGTTTGGTTATGCCAGAACCATAGACAAGAGTACCTATGAGAGAAATAAGGATGCAGCGGACAATGAAAACAAATACGTATTTTCCTGTATGAATACAGATAAGATATGCATTTTTACAGATTCCGGGAGAATGCATTCTATTAAGGTACTGGATCTGCCCTATGGAAAACTGAGGGATAAAGGTACACCGGTTGATAATGTCAGCAATTATGACAGTGCAGCAGAGCAAATCGTTTATGTAGGATGCCTGGCAGGTATCCGGCAGTCAAAAATGTGTTTTGTTACTGCAAGCGGTATGGTGAAACTGGTGGATGGCAGTGAATTTGAGGTTTCAAAAAGAACCATAGCAGCTACCAAGCTGGCACAGGAGGACAAAGTAATCATGGTTCAGAATGCGGATCAGATGGAGCATCTTGTTCTCCAGACAAAAGAAGGGTATTTCCTGAAATTTTTAAAAGAAGAGATACCGGAGAAGAAAAAAACAGCATTGGGAGTCAGAGCAATCCGCATGAGCCCCAAAGACCAGGCAGAGCATGCGTATATGCTGGAAAACCGCACGGAATACGAGATTGAGTATAAAAATAAAAAGGTGATTTTAAATAAACTGAAGCTGGCGAAGAGGGATACAAAAGGAACAAAAATCCGGGTTTAGAAGAAACGAGGTGCGCCAGTGAGAATCAGTAAAAAACGATGTAAATACTGTATGCTTCTGTTTTTGCTTCTGTTTTTGACAGGATGCAGCGTGGGGAATCTGGATGCAGATAAAATAAAAGAGGCTGTGAAGTTTCATCAGAAATCAGAGGAACCAGAAGAACAGGAAATTACAGAGGAACAGGCTGCGTTTTTATATGGATATCAAAACTTATCAGCAGATGAACAGAAAATATATAGACAACTGGTGAGAGGACTGGAGGGATTTCAGGAAGAAATTTCTTTGAGTCCAGTATCAGAAGAGGGATTAGAGAAGATTTTCAACAGGGTGATGATTGATCATCCGGAGTATTTCTGGATAGAAGGAAGTTTTCAATATTATATGGAAACCTGGCCAGACGGTTCTACTGCGGATATGAAAGTTATGCCGGATTATCTTATGAACCAGGAAGAAGCAGAGCAGGTACAGGCAAAGATTGAGGAAAAAGCCCAGGAATGGCTGTCAGGTGCCAGCCAGGAGGCAGATACATACGAAAAAATCAAGTATGTGTATGAGACTTTGATCTGCAATGTGGATTATGAGGCAGACAGCCCGGATAATCAGAATATCCAGAGCGTATTTCTGGAGGGAAGAACAGTATGTATGGGATATTCCAAGGCAACCCAGTATCTTTTGAACAAAATGGGGATATTCTGTACTTTAGTAACAGGGACAGCTTCAGATGGGGCACAGCAGGGCAATGCAGATACAGGACATGCATGGAATCTGGTAAAAATCGGGGATGAATTTTATTATGTAGATACAACATGGGGAAATCCTGGTTATTCGGATGCGCAGGATGTGGGTGTGGAGATTTTCTACAGTTATTTATGCTGTAATGAAGATACTCTGGCACCGACGCATAAGGCAAATGGGGATATACCCCTTCCAGAATGCAGGAACGATGGTTATAATTATTATAAGAACAAAGACTGCTGGTATGAAACCTATGACAGAAACCAGATTTATCAGGTTATGCTTCAGAATGTCAGTGGGGAACATCATACGACAGAATTGCGTTTTGCATCCAGAGAAGCTTATGAACAGGCGGCCAATGAGATGGTGAAGGGAACTTTGCTGCAGGAAGCAGTACAGAATTCCTCACAGTTGTCACCTGGCCAGCAGGTTTCCTGGCAGATTTATTACGGAGGATGGGATAATTTAATTGTAATTGTATGGAATTAGGCTGGTTTCCGGGTAAAAGGGCAAAATGGGGCTTGCAAGTTTCCCTGATTAGTGCTATCCTTAAAGAGAACTTGATAATTACGATAGCATAAGAGTGGGCCGTAAGGTCCACTCTTATCGTTTGTGTGTCCTTTCCAGAAGAGGGCAGATATTTTGAAAGAAGGTGAGAGCATGAGTAAAAAAGAAATCTACGAGCAGAAAGCAGAGGCATTGATTACTCCTATTGTGGAATCACAGGGGTTTGAACTGGTGGATGTAGAATATGTGAAGGAAGGCAGCAGCTATTATCTGAGAGCTTATATTGATAAGCCACAGGGAATCACAGTGGATGACTGCGAAGTTGTCAGCAGGGCATTTTCCGAAAAACTGGATGAAGCAGACTTCATTGATGAAGCATATATTATGGAAGTGAGCTCACCGGGACTTGGCAGGCCTTTGAAGAAAGAAAAGGACTATAAAAGGAGCATGGGAAAGGAACTGGAGATCCGTACCTACCGTGCCATAAACCGGGAAAAGGAATTTTACGGTGTTTTAACTGCATATGATGAAAACAGTGTGACCATTGACTGTGAGGGAGAAGAAATGACCTTCCTGAAATCAGACATTGCGCTGATTCGTCTTGCATTTGATTTTTAAAGCTTTAGGCGATTTATATTTAGGAGGAAAGTAAAACATGAATACAGAATTATTAGAAGCGCTGGATATTCTGGAAAAAGAAAAATCTATCAGCAAAGATACTCTGCTGGAGGCAATTGAACAGTCCCTGATTCAGGCATGCAAAAACCATTTTGGAAAAGCAGATAATATTAAAGTAAATATTAATCCTGAAACTTGCGATTTTAGTGTATTTGCAGAGAAAAACGTAGTAGAAGAAGTCAATGATCCGGTAACAGAAATCAGCCTTGCAGATGCAAAGATGATGAATTCCCAATATACATTGGGAGATGTGGTAAACGTGGAAGTGAAATCAAAACAGTTTGGCCGTATTGCTACACAGAATGCCAAGAATGTTATTTTACAGAAAATCCGTGAAGAAGAGAGAAAAGTGATTTTTAATCAGTATTACGGAAAAGAAAGAGACATTGTTACTGGTATTGTACAGAGGAGTATGGGTAGAAATTACAGCATTAACTTAGGAAAGGCAGATGCTGTCCTGACAGAAAATGAGCAGGTGAAGACCGAAGTGTTCCAGCCTACAGAGAGAATCAAATTATACATTTTGGAAGTAAAGGATACTCCAAAGGGACCGAAGATCATGGTTTCCAGAACACATCCGGAATTAGTAAAACGTCTGTTTGAAGCAGAAGTTACTGAGGTAAAAGACGGAACCGTAGAGATTAAGAGCATTGCCAGAGAGGCTGGTTCCCGTACCAAAATTGCTGTTTGGAGCAACGACCCTGATGTAGATCCGGTAGGAGCTTGTGTAGGTATGAACGGAGCAAGGGTAAACTCTATTGTAGAAGAATTAAGAGGAGAAAAAATTGATATCATCAACTGGAGCGACAATCCGGCTCTTCTTATCGAAAATGCATTAAGCCCTGCAAAAGTTATTTCTGTTCTGGCTGACCCAGACGAAAAGAGTGCTATGGTAATCGTACCAGATTTCCAGCTTTCTCTTGCCATTGGTAAAGAAGGACAGAATGCAAGACTTGCAGCAAGACTGACAGGATACAAGATTGATATTAAGAGCGAGACACAGGCCAGAGAATCCGGAGAACTGGAATTCTATGAAAACGAAGAGTATGAAGCAGGTGCAGAAGAAACAGAGGAAGCACTTCAGGATACAGAAGAATAAGGTGAGCCTATGAGTACAGTTCGTAAGATTCCCATGCGGAAATGTGTTGGCTGCGGGGAAATGAGAAGTAAAAAAGAAATGATGCGGGTATTGAAGACAACAGAGGATGAAATTGTTCTGGACACTACGGGCCGGAAGAATGGAAGAGGGGCATATCTGTGCTTCAATAAAGCGTGTCTTATGCAGGCAATGAAGAATAAAGGTCTGGAGCGTTCTCTGAAAATGGCGATTCCCCAGTCTGTTTACGAGAACCTGGAAAAGGAGTTTGAAAATATTGAGCATTCGTAAAGAACTGTCCCTTTTAGGGCTGGCGGCAAAAGCCGGAAAGGTAGTAAGCGGTGAGTTTGCCACAGAAAATGCAGTGAAGTCAGGGAAAGCTTTTCTGGTTTTGACAGCAGAAGACGCTTCCAATAATACCAGAAAGAAATTTAACGATATGTGCACATACTATGAAGTGCCTTTATATACAATCGGGTCAAAGGAGGAATTGGGAACAGCCATAGGAAAAGATTACCGGGCATCTCTTGGTGTGACGGATGAGAATTTTGCTGTGGCAATGGTGAAAAAGCTGGAGAATATGAGACATCAGGATTAAAGGAGGGCAACATATGTCAACAATCAGAGTTTATGAACTGGCAAAAGAAGTAAACAAAACAAATAAAGAAGTCTTAGATTTTCTGAAATCTAAAAACATAGATTTAACAAGCCATATGAGCAATGTAGAAAATGCCCATGCTGATATGGTCCGGGCAAACTTCAAAAAAGAAGGAAATGCGGGACAGGATGCAGGAGTTCAGACAGATGGAGAGAAGCCTAAGAAAAAATTGATTCAGGTCTTCCGTCCTCAGAATGCAAGCCATATGCCGGAACGCAAACAGAAACCACAGCGTCAGGCAAACGCAGGTGCCGAACAGAAAAGCGAAGAAAAACGTCAGAGAGGTACACAAGATTCTATGAGACAAGAAAATAGAAATAACCGTTCTAATAACAGCCGTCCAAACAACGGAAATACAGAGGGCCGTTCCAATAACCGTCAGGGAGGCCGTTTCAAAAACGAAAACAGAGAGAACCGCCAGGGAGGCCGCTTCAATAACGAAAACAGAGAGAACCGCCAGGGAGGCCGTTTCAATAACGAAAACAGAGAGAACCGTCAGGGAGGCCGTTTCAATAGCGAGAACAGAGACAATCGCCAGGGAGGCCGTTTCAATAGCGAAAACAGAGACAATCGCCAGGGAGGCCGTTTCAACAACGAGAACAGAGACAATCGTCAGGGAGGCCGCTTTAATAATAATGGCGACAATCGTCAGGGAGATCGTCAGAATAATCGTTTCGGTAACAGAAATGAAGGAAGAGGCGGAGATTCCAGAAGAGACCAGGGATCAAAATTTGATACTCCAAACCTGGAATTTGTAGAAAAAGACAGCCGTAAGGCAAACAGAGAAAATAAGAAAAAAGATAACAGAAGAGATGAGTACCAGAATCAGGGTAAACGTCCAAATCAGGGAGGACGCCGCCAGACCCAGAAGATTCCGAAAGCGATGCAGCTTCAGAAACCTGTTTCTCATCCAAAGGAAGAGAAAAAAGAAGAAGTAAAAGAGATTACACTTCCGGAAAAAATGACCATCAAAGAACTGGCAGACAAGATGAAAATGCAGCCTTCTGTAATTATTAAAAAATTGTTTATGGAAGGTGTGATGGTAACTGTAAACCATGAAATCGATTTTGATAAGGCACAGGAAATTGCCATGGATTACGATATCATTGCAGAGCAGGAAGAAAAAGTAGATGTCATCGAGGAGCTTTTAAAAGAAGAGGAAGAACCGGAAGATACTTTAGTGGCCAGACCACCAGTTGTCTGTGTTATGGGTCATGTTGACCATGGTAAAACATCACTTCTTGACCATATCAGAAAGAGCCATGTAACAGATAGAGAAGCTGGTGGAATCACACAGCATATCGGTGCTTATATGGTAAATGTAGATGGCCAGAAGATTACATTCCTGGATACACCTGGACATGAAGCGTTTACTGCTATGCGTATGCGTGGAGCAAATGCTACAGATATTGCAATCCTGGTAGTAGCAGCAGACGATGGTGTGATGCCACAGACAGTAGAGGCTATCAACCATGCAAAGGCAGCAGGAGTAGAAATCATTGTTGCCATCAATAAGATTGATAAGCCAAGTGCAAATATCGAAAGAGTAAAACAGGAATTGTCAGAGTATGAACTGATTCCGGAAGACTGGGGCGGAAGCACTATATTTGCACCTGTTTCTGCACATACAGGAGAAGGAATCGATAACCTGCTGGAAATGATTCTTCTTACAGCAGAAGTATGTGAGTTAAAGGCAAATCCAAACAGAAAAGCCAGAGGTCTTGTCATCGAGGCTGAGCTGGACAAGGGAAAAGGACCGGTTGCTACAATCTTAGTACAAAAAGGTACTCTTCATGTAGGAGATTTCATTGCAGCAGGTGCATGTTCCGGTAAAGTCCGTGCCATGATCGACGATAAGGGAAGAAAAGTAAAAGAAGCAGGTCCTTCTACTCCGGTAGAAATCCTGGGGCTTAGCGATGTTCCAAATGCAGGAGAAATCCTGGTAGTAACAGACAACGATAAAGAAGCGAAAAACTTCGCTGCCACCTTTATTTCTGAGAATAAGAACAGACTTCTGGAAGAGACAAAAGCGAAAATGTCTCTGGATGATCTCTTCAGCCAGATTCAGGCAGGTAACCTGAAAGAACTGCCTCTGATCGTAAAAGCAGATGTTCAGGGTTCTGTAGAAGCTGTAAAACAGAGTCTTGTGAAGCTGTCCAATGAAGAAGTAGTTGTTAAGGTAATCCACGGTGGTGTTGGTGCTATTAATGAGTCTGACGTTACTCTGGCAAGTGCATCCAATGCAATTATCATTGGATTTAACGTACGCCCTGATGCAACTGCAAAATCCATTGCAGAGCAGGAAGGTGTAGACCTTCGCCTGTACAGGGTAATCTATCAGGCTATTGAAGATGTGGAAGCAGCAATGAAGGGTATGCTTGACCCAATCTACGAAGAAAAAGTAATCGGTCATGCAGAAGTGCGTCAGATTTTCAAGGCTTCCGGTGTAGGAAACATTGCAGGTTCTTATGTTTTAGATGGTGTATTCCAGAGAAACTGCAAGGTTCGTATTACCAGAGAGGGAGAGCAGATCTTCGAAGGTGCTCTGGCTTCCCTGAAACGTTTTAAAGACGATGTAAAAGAAGTAAAAGCAGGATATGAATGTGGTCTTGTATTTGAAGATTTCAATGATATCAAAGAAGAAGACCGTGTAGAAGCATATACAATGGTAGAAGTTCCAAGATAGGAACAGACAGAGAGGGATAGCATGAGAAAAAACAGTATAAAAAATACCCGGGTCAATGCAGAAGTCCAACACGAACTGGCAAACCTGATCCGGGAAGGCATTAAAGATCCCCGCATACATCCCATGACCTCTGTAACAGGTGTGGAGGTTGCGCCGGATTTAAAAACATGCAGAGCATACATCAGCGTGTTAGGGGATGATGAGGCGAAGAAGAATACCATTGCCGGATTAAAAAATGCGGAAGGGTATATTCGCAGACAGCTTGCAAAAAGCATTAACCTGAGAAATACTCCTGAAATTCGTTTCATATTAGACGAATCCATTGAGTATGGCGTTACCATGTCAAAGTTGATTGACCAGGTCACCAGAAAAGAGGAGGTGCAGGAAGATGGAGAAGATAACGAATGAATTGACAGGAATAAAGACCGTTGCCATTGCCGGACATGTGCGTCCGGATGGTGACTGTGTCGGCTCCTGTATGGGTCTGTATCTTTATTTAAAAGAAAATCACCCGGAATTGTCTGTAGAGGTATATCTTGAGCAGCCGGGGGAGAATTTTTCTTATATCCGCAGTTTTGAGGAGATTAAGACAGTATATCCCCAGGGAAAAGTATATGATCTGTTTATCACCCTGGATGTCAGTGACAAAAACCGCATCGGGGTAGCCATGGAAGGATACGAAACCGCAAAGAAGCGTATCTGTATTGACCACCATATCAGCAACCGCGGACTTGGGGATGTCAATGAAATACGTCCGGATGCAAGTTCTACCTGTGAGGTGTTATACACACTTCTGGAAGAAAACCAAGTATCAGAAGCTGTGGCAGAAGCAGTTTACACAGGGATTGTCCATGATACCGGAGTATTTCAGTATTCCTGTACTTCTCCTGAGACCATGCGGATTGCAGCAAGGCTGATGGAAAAAGGGATTCCTTTTTCTGATATTATCGATCATTCTTTCTATGAAAAGACATATGTGCAGAATCAGATTCTGGGCAGATGCCTCATGGAAAGTATTTTGATCATGGATGGCAGATGCATCATCGGTGTTGTCAAAAAGAAGATGATGGATTTTTACCATGTAGAGCCAAAAGATTTAGATGGGATTGTTCAGCAGCTCCGTGTGACAAAAGGCGTGGAAGTAGCCATTTTCATTTATGAAATAAAGCCTCAGGAATTTAAGATAAGTCTTCGTTCCACAGGAAAAGTAAATGTAAACGAGGTAGCATCTTATTTCGGCGGAGGCGGTCATGTGCTGGCAGCAGGCTGTACCTTCCATGGTTCAGTTTATGATGTCATCAATAATCTGCTGGAAGTGATAGAAAAACAATTACCGGAAGAGTGTGAAGCCTAAATGATAAACGGAATTATCAATGTATATAAAGAAAAAGGTTATACATCCCATGATGTAGTAGCAAAACTCAGAGGAATTCTGAAACAGAAAAAAATCGGTCATACAGGAACACTGGATCCAGATGCAGAGGGAGTGCTTCCTGTGTGTCTTGGCAAGGGTACCAAACTGTGTTCTCTGCTGACAGACAAACGGAAAACATATGAGGCTGTGCTCCATTTGGGGATTGAAACCGATACACAGGATATTACAGGAAAGATTCTGAAAGAACATCCGGTTCTATGTTCAGAAGAAGAGGTAAGAACCTGCATCCAAAGTTTTCTGGGGGATCAAATGCAGATACCACCTATGTATTCTGCCTTAAAAGTCCAGGGGAAGAAATTGTATGAGCTGGCAAGAGAAGGGATAGAAGTAGAAAGAAAGGCAAGACCGGTGACTTTTTATGAAATACAGATTCAGTCTGTTTCCCTTCCTTATGTTGTGTTTTCTGTGACATGTTCCAAGGGTACTTATATACGTACCTTGTGCCATGATATTGGAGAGAAACTGGGATGCGGAGGCTGCATGGAAAAACTTCTTCGTACCAAGGTTGACCGGTTTGATATCCAGGACAGTTTAAAACTTTCCCAGATAGAAAGCATTGTGCAGGAAGGACATATCATGGAGCATATTCTTTCTGTGGAAGAGATGTTTGAAGAAGCACCGGCCTACAGGGCTGCACCGGCTTTTGATAAATTGCTGCAGAATGGAAATCCTGTTCCATGCAGGGAAAAGATGCCGGCCAAACGTGTGCGGATGTATCAAAGCAGCGGTGTTTTTATAGGAATTTATCAGTACAATAAGGAAAAGCAGCAATATAAGCCGGAGACTATTTTCTGCACTCCGGAAGATTTCCAGCAGAAAAAGGAGAGCTTATGATTTACACAACAGAGATTCCTCATTTAAAATCCCCCTTCCGAAGTGCTGTGACTCTGGGAAAATTTGATGGTCTTCACCGGGGGCATCAGAAATTGATACAATGCATCCAGAGCCATAAAAAGGAGCATTATAAAACAGTAATATTTACTTTTGATGTTCCACCCAGAAGTCATATGCTGCATACCCCGCCTAAATTTTTACTTACATACGAGGAAAGACGGGAGCTTGCACAAAACTTTGGGGCAGATATTTTTGCAGAGTGTCCTTTCACAGATGAGCTGATGCATATGGAGCCAGAACAGTTTGTAAAAGAATATCTGGTGGACAGGCTTCGTGTGGGATTTTTGGCAGTAGGGCCGGATTTCCGTTTTGGTCACGGACGCAGGGGGACTCCGCAAATGTTGTCCGAACTGGGGGAAATTTATGATTTCCAGGTAGAAGTCCTTGAGAAAGAAAAGGATGGAAGCAGAGATATCAGCAGCACCTATGTAAGAGAGGAACTGGAAAAAGGAAATATCGAGAAAGTGAACCATTTGCTGGGATACACATATTTTACCAGAGGTGAGATTGTTCATGGAAGACAGCTTGGCAGGACTATTGGAATTCCTACTGCAAATCTCATCCCACCGGATATGAAAAAACTTCCGCCTAATGGAGTTTATGTCACAGAATCCTTAATCGGAGGGAAGCTTTACCAGGGAGTTACCAATGTAGGGTATAAACCTACAGTAAAAGAAAACTTTCTGGGAGTGGAAACCTATCTGTTCTGCTGTGATGAGGACTTATATGGACAAGAGGCAGAAGTTCGATTTTATCATTATTTAAGACCGGAAACAAAATTTGCATCTTTGGGAGAATTGAAGCAGCAGCTTGATAAAGATGTAGAAAATAGTTTGTCCATTTTATCACGAAGGAGAAGAAAATGAGTATAGAAAACGTATTGTCGCTGATTGGCGGACTGGGATTATTTTTATACGGAATGACCGTAATGAGTGACAGCATTGAGAAAGCAGCAGGAGCAAAGATGAGAGGATTTCTGGCTTTCTTTACCAAGAACAGGTTTATTGGAATGCTGTTCGGAATGTTGTTCTGTGCGATTGTGCAGTCTTCCAGTGCTACTACCGTTATGGTTGTCAGTTTTGTAAATGCAGGACTTATGAATCTTGTACAGGCAGCCGGAATTATTATGGGAGCCAATGTAGGTACAACCATCACTTCTCAGCTGGTTGCGTTTAACTTGTCCCAGGCAGCACCTGTATTTCTTATCTGCGGTGTTATTATCACGATGTTCTGTAAAAATCACAAGATTAAGCAGATTGGTGAAGTAATATTAGGATTTGGTGTTCTTTTCATGGGTCTGTCTTTGATGTCAGGAAGCATGGAAGGCATGAAGGAATCTCCATTTGTAGTGAATTTACTTGCAGGACTGAACAATCCATTTCTGGGAATTTTAATTGGATTCATTGTCACTGCTATTATCCAGAGCTCTTCTGTTACTGTCAGCATTGTTCTTCTGATGGCGCAGCAGGGACTGCTTCCTCTTTGGATTTGTTTCTATATTATCTTAGGATGTAACATCGGTTCCTGTACAACTGCCCTTCTGGCAAGTGTCAGTGGTAATAAAGATGCGAAACGTGCAGCTATGATCCACTTCCTGTTTAACGTAATAGGAACTATGGTGATTGCAGTGATTCTCTTAATCGGTGAACCTGTGATTGAGGCAGCCATCCTTCAGATTTCAGGAGATAATATCGGAAGATCCGTGGCAAATGCACATACCTTCTTCAAGGTATTCCAGTTGTGTATCTTGTTCCCGTTTGCACATGGCCTGGTAAAACTTACTTATCTCTTTGTTCCAGAGAAAGAACAGGAAGAGGAAAAGGAAGGATTCCAGTTGGAATATATCGGCCCTACCAGTGTGTTTTCACCAAGTACAGCCGTAGTAGAGGTTACAAAAGAGCTGGAACGCATGGCACATATGGCAGTCACAAACCTTACAAGAGCTATGAATGCCTTTATCACTCTGGATGAAAAAGAGATTCAGGAAGTTTATGATACAGAGAAAAATATCAACTTTATGAACCATGCCATTACCAACTATCTGGTAAGTATCAACCAGAGCACCTTGCCCATTGATGATATTAAAAATATTGGCGGGCTTTTCCATGTAGTAAATGATATTGAAAGAATTGGTGACCATGCAGAAAATGTAGCCGATTCAGCAGTAACCAGAAAAGAAAAGAATATTCAGTTCAGCAAGGAAGCACAGAGAGAGCTTGCGAAAATGCTGGACAATGTCATTAAGATCATGACGTATTCCATTAATATGTTTTCTAATAATAACAGAGAACATTTACAGGAAATCCTTGAACTGGAGGATAGCATTGACCAGATGGAGCGTGATATTCAGGAATCCCATGTACAGCGTCTGACCAAGAATCAGTGTACACCGGAAGCAGGAATGATTTTCTCAGATTTAATTTCTGGATTAGAAAGAGTTGCTGACCATGCAACGAACATTGCATTTTCCATTTTGGATGAAGAGCCGGAAGAAAAATAGGAAGAAAAATAGCAGAAACCTGCCTGATTTTTCTCTTTACAAGCCATTCTCATTGTGTTATACTCAAAGCGTTGAGAACAGCCATGGTTCAGAAATAGGAATCTCCAACCGTTTCTTAATCACCGGCGATTTCCAACTTTTATCATTAATTATATCATATGGAGGAAACAAACATGATTTCTAAAGAAAAGAAACAGGCTATTATGGCAGAATATGCAAGAACACCAGGTGATACAGGTTCACCGGAAGTACAGGTTGCTGTTTTAACAGCTAGAATCCAGGAGCTGACAGAGCACTTAAAAGTAAACCATAAAGACCATCACTCAAGAAGAGGTCTTCTGAAAATGGTAGGTCAGAGACGTGGATTACTTGCATATCTGAAGAAAACTGATATTGAAAGATACCGTGCTTTAATTGAGCGTTTAGGTCTTAGAAAATAATCAGAATCAGATGACGGGGCGGGAACATTTCCGCCCTGTTTTCACGCAAAAGGTATTTTAGGATTAACAAAATTACAAAGACAGCAGAGAAATTCTGGTGCCGGGACCACTGAAAAGTGCATTTTTTTAATAAAAGGCGAAAAGTACATTTTTCAGTTGTTTCGGACAGAACAAAAAGTTGCTGTTTTTAAAATTGCGTCCAAAACGAAAAGGAGAAAAAATATGTACAAGAGTTTTTCAATGAATCTGGCAGGAAGAACCCTGACCGTAGATATCGGAAGAGTAGCAAAACAGGCAAACGGTGCAGCATTTATGCATTACGGAGACACTACACTTCTGTGTACCGCAACAGCATCCGATAAACCAAGAGAAGGAATTGATTTCTTCCCATTAAGTGTAGAATACGAAGAAAAAATGTATGCAGTTGGAAAAATCCCAGGTGGATTTAATAAGAGAGAAGGAAAAGCAAGCGAGCATGCGATTCTGACTTCCCGTGTCATCGACCGTCCGATGCGTCCTTTATTCCCAAAAGATTACAGAAATGATGTAACATTAAATAACATGGTTATGTCTGTAGACCCAGAATGCAATCCAGAAGTAGTTGCCATGATTGGTTCTTCTATTGCTACCTGTGTTTCTGATATTCCATTTGACGGTCCATGTGCTGCAACACAGATTGGTATGGTAAATGGAGAGTTCGTAGTAAACCCATCTCTGGCACAGAAAGAAATTTCTGACCTGCAGCTTACTGTTGCATCTACAAGAGAAAAGGTAATCATGATCGAAGCTGGAGCAAATGAGATTCCAGAAGATAAAATGATTGAAGCAATCTTCAAAGCTCATGAAGTAAATCAGGAAATCATTGCTTTTATTGATACCATCGTTGCTGAATGTGGAAAAGAAAAACACACTTACGAAAGCTGTGCAGTTCCAGAAGAATTATTTGCAGCAATGAAAGAAATCGTAACACCAGAAGAAATGGAAGAAGCTGTTTTCACAGATGAGAAACAGGTTCGTGAAGAAAATATCCGTCAGATTACAGAAAAACTGGAAGAAGCATTTGCTGAAAATGAAGAATGGCTTGCAGTTCTTGGAGAAGCTGTTTATCAGTATCAGAAGAAAACCGTTCGTAAGATGATTTTAAAAGACCACAAACGTCCAGACGGAAGAGCAATCACACAGATTCGTCCACTGGCTGCAGAAACAGATATTGTACCAAGAGTACACGGTTCTGCAATGTTCACAAGAGGACAGACTCAGATTTGTACGATTACAACTCTGGCTCCATTGTCTGAAGCACAGAAACTTGATGGTCTTGATGAATTTGAAGTAAGCAAACGCTATATGCATCATTATAACTTCCCATCTTACTCTGTAGGTGAGACAAAACCATCCAGAGGACCGGGACGCCGTGAAATCGGTCATGGTGCACTTGCAGAGAGAGCTTTAGTGCCTGTGATTCCTGGAGTAGAAGAATTCCCATATGCAATCCGTACAGTATCTGAAACATTTGAATCCAATGGTTCTACTTCTCAGGCAAGTATCTGTGCATCCACTATGTCCCTCATGGCAGCAGGTGTTCCGATCAGGAAACCAGTAGCTGGTATTTCCTGCGGTCTGGTAACAGGCGAAACAGATGATGATTATCTGGTACTTACTGATATCCAGGGACTGGAAGACTTCTTCGGAGATATGGACTTCAAAGTTGCAGGTACACATGATGGTATCACAGCAATCCAGATGGATATTAAGATTCACGGTCTGACAAGGCAGATTATCGAAGAAGCAATTGCAAGAACAAAAGAAGCAAGAGAATACATTCTGACAGAAGTTATGGAAAAATGCATTTCCGAACCTCGTGAAACAGTGAGCAAATATGCTCCAAAGATTGTCCAGATTCAGATTGACCCTGAAAAAATCGGTGATGTAGTAGGCCAGAGAGGAAAAAC
>Bissell_p1__coassemble_835_pt1 | contig 17776 bp, 16 predicted proteins | sample Bissell_p1__metabat2_high_PE_036 | metagenome-assembled genome bin Bissell_p1
TTATATGCAGTCTGGGGCTGTATGATTGCCAACAATGTGTGTCTGGGAAGTTTGTTTATCATACGTTATTTCAGAGGGGGATGGAATCCTTTGAAGAAAAAAATTGGGTGAAAAGTGTAAGGGGGATGTCAGGATATTTCTTGGCATCCCCCTTTCAAGTTAAAACTCAAGAATATTCATAAAGTCTTCTTTTGTCAATGTGGAAACTGTATTTTAGAAGGTCTTTTTATATTCCAGCTATTATTGTATAATGAAAAATAATGGAACAATGGGTATGAGAAAAATAGAGGGCTTACGAGGTAAATAATCGTTTGCCAAAGAAGTAGGAGGTTTTGCATGAGTGACAAGAAAAAGAAAATAGGTTTTACTGTTGCATGTGTAAACGAATTTGCACAACACCATAATCTCAGCATACAAGAAGCATTTCGTTACCTTTTTCAATTTAAAGGTATTGCGTTTATAAAAGAAAACTATGAAGTTGAACATACTTTAGATTTTGCAACGATAATAGAAGATTTAGGAATATTGTGCCGGAAAAACGGAGGTCTGTTATGAGATTATATCATGGAAGTAATATTGCAATTGATAGTATAAATTTAGCAATGTGTAGACCGTATAAAGATTTCGGAAAAGGCTTTTATTTAACAGACATAAAAGAACAGGCAGAAAAAATGGCTGTAAGAGTGTCCAAAATCTATGGCGGTTCTCCTGTTGTAAATACCTATGAAATACAAGATGATTTCAGAAAAATAGAATCTCTCAAGGTTAAAGATTTCGGTTTAGAAACAACGGAAGAATGGGCAAAATTTGTTATGAATAATAGAAATCGAACATTTACAAATGTGAAAGATACTTTGTGTAATAAGGATAATAAATATGACATTGTTATGGGACCTGTTGCGGATGATAATATGGCATTGTTATTTCGTCAGTATGAAAATGAAATTATTGATTTTGAAACCTTATTGAAAGGAATGATATATAAAAAGACATCATCGCAGTATTCTTTTCATACAGAAAAAAGTATAAAACTTTTGCGAAAGGTAGGAATTTAATATGGGTAAGCAGGAGCAGTTGATTGAATATATTGTTCAGGATATTGTTGATATGTTTTCTTCAGATCAGAATATAGAATATGATGAGGCTATGAATCGATTTTATAATTCAGAGGTCTTTGAAAAACTTCAGGATAAAGAGACTGGTTTATATATGGAAAGCTCAGAATATGTGTATGATCTTTTTAGAGATGAGATGAATTTTGGACATATTGTTCAAGCAGAAATATAAGATTCACAGCGGGTATGAGAATACCCCATACCCGCTGATCGACTTCGCAAAGAGAAAGGTTCAGTTATTACAACCTGCAAAAAAAGTAAGCTGAATGGCAAATTCCTGTTTTTGTTCGGAATACAGTATCTGCCCATTTAAAAGGGACATCATTTTTTCCACACTTCGCAGGCCAATATGGGTGCTTTGAACAGGAGAATCCGTTTCCTTGATTTTGTTTTTGATCTGGATTTTCAGTTCCCCTGATTCGTAAGAAACATCAATTAAAACAGGGGCGGACTTATCCCCATATTTTAAAATGTTGGAAAATAAATTTTGGAAGATTCGTTTTATCATAGTTGCATCACTGGTAAAAGGAGCTTCCAGATTTTCCGCTACTATGGCGGGGGTCATTTCTAAGGAAAAACCTGCAAGGTGAATGTAATCTGCATTTTCCTTTAAACAGTCATAAAAGAAGGAGTAAGGAAAAAGTTCCAGATCTGGGGTTTCCTTTTCCTCATAAACCAATGCATATTCAAACATCCGGTCCGTCATATCTTGGATGTCTTTTGCTTTTTGCAGGCATCGTCTCAGATATTCTTCCTCCATTTCAGGAGATTTTTTCAGATGCAATACCTCTAAGTATCCATTCAGAATCGTGAGAGGAGTCCGCAAGTCATGGGATAATGCAGTAATCAAATCTTGATTGGCCTGACGGCTTTCCTGTTCCTGCTGAAGAGTGTCCGCCAGTGTGATACGGAGCTGATTCAATTCTGAAGACAGGATACCGATTTCATCCCCGGGATACTGTGGCAGAGCTGTCTTTAAATCCCCGGATGCCATTTGCAGAACACCATGTTCAATCTTAGAAATTTGCCTCATCTTGTGAGAGATAAAACAAAGGATAACAGATAAAAAAAGTAAAAAAGAAACACACAGGCAGAACAAAGCATAAGGATACACAAACATGGTATTATGATAAAAGTACACCCGTATAATTGCAGAACCATTTCGGAATTCTGCCGGGAATTCCCGGGTATTTTCGCCTTCCCCACCTGTTATGCGGTAACCAAAATCAAAAAAAGTCCGAAAAGTACTGTCTTCCATGGCACTTGCATATTTTCCGGCACGATAGTAGCCATCCGAACCATAAATATAAATGCTGGTATAGTCATCCCCTAAATCAAACCAGGGCTGGAGCTTTTGAATGGCTTCGGTGTCTGTTTCGGACTCAGGAAGGTCATATTTTGCCGCTTCTTCACAAAGCATGTCAAAAAAGTTTTCATCACCATGAAGTGGTGAAAAATGAAAGACAGGATCAAGCGCTTCAAAAACAGTATATTTGTTGTACCAGAGAAACTGGAAAAGAGAAAAACATAGGATGCCAGTAATGAAAATGAGAAGTGCCAGTTTTGTCCGGATTTTCATGGATGATAGTTTCTTAATCACAACGGTACCCCTTTCCCCACACGGTTTTTATAATCACAGGCTGATTCGGATTTTCCTCAATTTTTCTCCGCAGATTCCGCATATGTACCATCACCGTATTATTTGCCCCGTAATAATAGGGTTCTTCCCATATAGATTCATACAGATGCTCCGCAGAAAAGACCTGTCCGTGGTGTTTGATTAAAAGAATAAGTATGCGGTATTCGGTATTGGTCAGTTCTATTATGCATCCATTTTTGGCGACTTCTTCCGTCTGTTCATTAATGGTAAGTCCGTGATAGGAGAGCGTTTTTGAAGGCTCTTTGGATTCTGTTTTCCCTTTATATACCTGATAGCGGCGAATGAGGGCTTTTGTTCGGCTAATCAGTTCATTATAGGAAAAAGGTTTGGCAAGATAGTCATCTCCTCCGCTGGAAAAACCAAGGGTTTTATCACTGTCTTTTGTACGTGCACTCAAAAAAAGTATGGGGGCATTGCTGGTCTTGCGTATTTCCAGACAGGTTTGATAGCCATTGATTCCAGGCATCATAATGTCTAAAATAATCAAGTCAAAATCCTGTTTTTTTAATGTGTTCAGAGCAGTCAGTCCGTCTTCTGCCTGAAAGGTCTCAAACCCTTCTCCTTTTAACAAAATTTCTATAATCTCCCGTATTTCCGGGTTGTCGTCTACAATCAGTATCTTTGATGTATCCATAAGTTTACCTCCTGATTTCCTGAGTATATTATAGCAAAAATAAATGTAAATAAAGAAAAATTAAGGAAATCTTAAGAGATAATTTGTCTTTAATTTAAGAAAAAACTGCTAAATTGTTTTCAAGAGGTGAAGAAAATGAACTGGGAGATAGCTCGTTACATCATTGCCGGTATCTGTACTACGCTTGTAAATATTGAGATTTTTTCTGCCTTGAAGTATGGTATCGGGATGAGAATGCAGATGGCAAATATTATTTCTATTTTAGCTGCTATTGCTTTTGCATTTGTTATCAATAAAAGGTTTGTATTTCGTAAAAAAAGCAGAGATGAGGTAGGAAAAGAAATTCTTAGTTTTTACGGTATGCGGATGATTTCTATGGGAATCGAAGTACTGGGTATGTACGGCTTAACAGAATTAGGTTCTGTGCCAGACCTGGCTGCGAAGGTTGTTTTACAGATGATTGTAATTGGAATGAACTATATAATCAGCAAGTTATATATATTTCGGGAGGACAAGAGATGAAGAAATTAACCGTGATTATTCCATGTTTTAACGAAGAAGAAGCATTGCCCATTTACTATCAGGAAATGAGTAAGGTTATGGCAGAGATGCCGGAACTGGAAACAGAATTATTGTTTGTTGATGATGGTTCTACAGACCGGACATTGCGGGTAATGAAAGATTTACATATCTTAGATGCAAGATGTCAATACTTATCTTTTTCAAGAAATTTTGGGAAAGAAGCAGCGATTTATGCGGGGCTTAGAAATGCAACAGGAGACTATGTGGCAGTGATGGATGTAGACTTGCAGGATCCTCCCCACATGCTCCCGCAAATGTATAAAATCCTTGAACAGGAAGGATATGACAGTGTGGCAACAAAACGCTCTACCAGAACAGGCGAACCAAGAATACGTTCTTTTCTATCCGAAAGTTTCTATAAATTTATCAATAAAATATCTAAGACAGAAATTGTGAATGGTGCCAGAGACTACCGTTTGATGAAACGGAACATGGTGGATGCTGTCTTGAATATGAGTGAGTATAACCGCTTTTCAAAAGGGATTTTTGAGTGGGTTGGTTTCCGTACAAAATGGCTGGAATTTGAAAATGTGGAACGTTCAGCAGGAACGACAAAATGGTCACTAAAAAAAATATTTTTCTATTCTATGGAAGGAATTACAGGCTTTTCAGTGGCACCATTGTCTCTGGCATCTATTATGGGAGTAGTGTTTTGCCTGTTGTCTTTTATCATAATTGGATTTATTGTACTGCGTACTTTGATCTGGGGAGATCCGGTATCCGGCTGGCCATCCCTGGTCTGTATCGTGTTTTTTGTTGGAGGAATCCAACTGCTCTGTACAGGGATTGTGGGACAGTATTTATCAAAAACTTATTTAGAAACAAAGCACAGGCCAATCTATATTCTAAAAGAAAGCAGTGAAGGAGAACTGGAAAAGTGATAGAAAAAATATTTGGTTCAAGAGTAGACTGGCTCAGCCAGCATAGTGTATTTCCCGAATATTTCCGTCAGCAGTTTTATGATACCGGAAATCTTTTTTCAGAGTTTGCGGCAAATGTGGGAGGCGGGCAAAACATCTATCATTTTGCTTATTATGGTTTGTATAACCCACTATATCTTCCTGCATATTTCTTACCCTTTGTGAAAATGAGTGATTATATCATAGTAATCAGTATCCTTTGTCTTGTGGCAGATGTTCTGTTGTTTTTCAAATGGACAAGAAGTCATGGTGTGTCAAAGGGAAATAGTATCTTAACATCCATCCTGTTTTTGCTGGCGGGTCCGATGATTTTTCACTCCTATACACATCTTATGTTTGTAAATTATATGCCTTTTTTGCTTCTGGCTCTGATGGGAACAGACCGGTATTTTCAGAAACATAGATCTGATTTATTAACAGGAAGTGTTTTTCTGATGATTATGACAAGCTTTTATTTTAGCATAGGTGGAATCTTGATTTTATTGATTTATGGGGTGTTTCAATACCTGGATTCTCAGGAAAAACAGAGAAAAGAAGTAAATGTAAAAAGATTTTTTCTCGCAGGCATTTTATTCTGTATTCCTATCTTAATAGCGGTTATGATGAGCGGATTTTTACTGATACCTACCGCTAAGGCATTGCAAAACAGTGCACGTGCAACCGGCTCATCGATTGCTCTTAAAGAACTTTTTTTGCCGGATTCTGATTACATGCAAATTTTGTATCATCCCTATGGCATTGGCCTTACAACCTTTGCACTAACGGTTCTTATTACGGGATTTACATATAGAAAATGGAAAGAAAAATATATTCATATTGCCTGCTTTTTTGTAATTATGATTCCGGTTTTTCAATATGTGTTAAACGGCGGTCTTTATATCAGAGGGAAGGTTTTGATTCCTATGCTCCCACTTCTGTGCTATTTGATTGCTCTGTACTTGGAAAAGCAGAGAAAAGGGGAGATATCTTTTGGTAGGGGAATTCTGCCTTTTATAGTAACGATTATCATACTATGGGAAGGAAGAGAACCAGGAAAAATAACAGAGATAAGCTGTCTTTTGCTTGCAGATGCAGGGATAATGCTTTTATGCGGACTGCTTTTTTATAGGAGACATCATGAAAAGATATTTTTATTTGTTTCCATAGGAATGTTGTTCATATACGGAACGATTATGAATGGATGGTTCAGTCAAAGGACAGAAAGAGATTTTTTCAATCAGGTTACAGATACAAATTACAGTCAGATAACCAAAGAAATCCTGGAAAAAGAAAAAGGGTTTTACCGCATGGAACAGGCAGGAACACGGAAGACAGATGCTGCAAATCTGAACAGAATCTGGTCTGGAGAACAGTATAGTTCTTCTGTTTATTCTTCTACCTATAACGAGGAATATCAGAAATTCAGAAAAGAAATTTTTCAGATTGAACAGCCCTATAGAAACATATTCATGCAGGCAAGAGCACAAAATCCAATCTTTCAAAAGCTAATGGGAATAAAGTATATTGTCTCACAGGAAAATATTCCAGGTTACAAAGAAATAAAAGAGAATATTTATGAAAATTCAGAGGTTTATCCAGTTGCATATGTGACCAGTCAATATCTTTCGGAAGAGGATTATAATACCCTGGAATTTCCATATAATCAGACAGCATTTCTTGACTTTGCTGTTGTGAAAAACAGAAGTTCCTGTGCCGGATGGAAGGAACAGCTTCAATCAAAGATACAGGAAGTAGATATTGGATTTCAATACAAAGAGATAGATAGCAGACAGTCAGTGACAAAAGAATTTATAATTCCAAAAGCCCAAAAGGGAGATTTATTTTTGCTTCAGTTTGATGTGGAAAACCAAGATACTTCAAAGGATGTATCTGTAGATGTAGAAGGTATTCGCAATAAATTAACGGAAAAAAATCATATTTACTATAACGAAAATGAAACCTTTACTTATGCTGTTACGCTAGAAGAAGGGCAGACACAAATCCAGATGAAATTCGGAAAAGGAACTTATGAAATCAAACATTTAAAAAGCTATATCTGGAAAAATCATGCAGAGGAATCAAAGAACCAGACATTGTGTCAATCAAAATTTCTTCTCGATAAGCGGGTCACAAAAGGAAATAAAATATCCGGTAAAATAGAAAGAAAAGAGGCAGGAATGCTGATTACGTCGATTCCTTTTGATGAGAATTTTACTATTTATATAGATGGAAAAAAGACAATTCCTGAAAAAGTAAACACTTCATTTCTTGGGGTAAATGTGGAGAATGGAATACATGATATTGAAATGATATACCATTCTCCTGGACTAAAAACAGGGAAAATCATCAGTGTCTTTGGCCTGCTGTTATATTTTTTTTACAGGAAGCTGCAACTGGGTAATATGTTCAGATTCTTCTGAGGATATATGAATATCTACCCAGAGAAGCTCCAGCAATTCTCCAGTAATGGTAAGACCGTGTGTCCCGGCATAATCAGCCAGCCTAAGTCCCCATTTGGCACTTTGGGAATAACTGCCCCGGTAGGTTACACAGAGATAGTCCCCTCCTGGGATAAGGTCATTTCCCTGTTCATCAATCAGAAATACAGATTGATAGGAAAGTGATTTTGTATTTTGCAGGGCAGATAGGGAGATTCTGGTACCGATTTGGTTACTTCCAATGATATAAAGTCTGTTCTTGTCAAGATTGATTAGCCTTTCAATTAAAATATCCATTTCTCCTGCATCATGATATCCTTCTGATAAATTATGGCAATGGCGGGTCGGCAACGTAATCTGTTCAATTTTATGAAGAGGAAGCGTCTGGGCACAGCGGATGGTGTTTAATCGTTGTGCTACGTTTTTTTGCAATTTTTGCAAGAGTAGCATTTGTTTTTTGATTGCAGCCTGTTCCTCTTCCAAAAGTTTTAAAGAGGATGCAGTAGTATGGTTTCCCAGATATTCCCGGATTTGTTCCATGGTAAATCCAATGGAGCGGAGATCTCGGATTACATTCAGCCTCCAGATATCGTGTATGCTGTAGTGGCGGTAGCCAGATTCGGAACGCTCTGGTTGTATCAATCCGATTTCTTCATAGTACCGGATGGAATCCACACCAATATTATATAATTTAGAAATTTCTCCTATTTTAAAGTATTGTTTCATGTTTTTAATTCTCCTTCTTGACTCTAGTATTATACCAGAGTTTATAATGGGATTAAACATCAAAAGAAAGGAAAGATAAAAATGCGTTCTGTTTTAAAAGAAATAAAGGTATCTTCTGTGATGCTTTTACTGGCTGGAAGTGCATTGCTGGCTTTTGGACTTTATAATGTTCACTCGATATCTAATGTTACAGAAGGAGGTATTTTGGGACTGACCCTTCTTCTGGAATATTGGTTTGGGATTTCACCATCATTCTCTGGGTTCCTTTTGACAGCCTTATGCTATCTTTTGGGATGGAAGATTTTAGGAAAACGATTTCTTGCATATTCCTTTATTTCAGCCATAGGGTTTTCTGTTTTTTATGGAATTTTTGAACAGTTTGATCCGCTGTTTCCTCAAATCGCTGAGATGCCTTTTTTAGCATCTGTGGTAGGTGCATTATTTGTGGGAATCAGTGTAGGAATCTGTGTAAGAGTAGGAGGTGCACCTACCGGAGACGATGCTCTTGCTATGAGTTTATCCTCTGTGCTTCCTGTGGATATTCAGTGGATTTATCTGGCAAGCGACTTGATTGTGCTTCTGATTTCTCTTAGCTATATTCCGTTTAGCAGGATTATGTATTCGCTTCTTACGGTGATTTTGTCTGGACAGATTATTGGAGTGATACAGAAAATAAAATTTCCGGGAGATTTGGAGATGGCAGATGTTCCACAGGGATAAATGTTTTGGATGATGTAGTGTAAGGTGAGAAGACTATATAGAAAAAGCTGGTTGATAGATATGTCAATCAGCTTTTTCTATATTTTAATAAAATATTCTTGACTGTACAGTTACTGTACATTGTATGATGCGTTTCGAACAAGGAAACATGAATGGAGGAGAATGCTTTTTATGAAAACAATACTTTCAAAAGTAAAGTTAAAGTCCAGGCAAATTATTTTGTTATTTGTTCTGGTACTATTATCAGCAGTAGGACAGATGCTATTACCATCCTTTTTAGCACAGATGATTAGTCATGGTGTTGCAGAAGGGGAAAACCGTATCATTTGGATGTATGCAGCAATTATGGCCGGCGTCACGGTTTTTTCCTGTATTATCAGTTTTTTATCTGTAAAGATAGCATCTTATATTTCTACCGATTTTGCAGCACAGTTGAGAAATCAGGTCTTTTCAAAAGTACAGGAATTTTCAGCAGCAGAAATGGATAAATTCGGAACCGCAAGTCTTGTTACAAGAAGCACTTCTGATATCACCAATGTTCAGAATTTTTTGACATTATTACTTCGTGTGGGTTTACTTGCTCCGATGATGGCAGCAGCAGGACTTGTTTTTTCTGCAGCAACAGGGGGCAAGGTTAGTTCTGTTTTGCTGGTTGCGATTCCGGTCTTACTGACTGCATTGACAATTATCATTGTGCTGGCTTCTCGTTATTCTATAAGTTTGAGGAAAAAACTGGATCAGATTAACCGTTTGTTTTTGGAATCATTAGAAGGCGTACGTGTTATCCGGGCATTTAACAGACAGAAGGCAGAGAATGAACGTTTTGAGACTGCAAATAAAGATTATGCTATGACGGCAATGGCAGCAGGGCGTATTACCAGCCTTTTGATGCCTGCTATCAGTGTTATTTTTGGTGTGACAACAGCGGCAGTTTTAGGGATGGGTGCTTATTATGTTAATACAGGAGCTATGGAGGTTGGTTCCCTGGTTGCAAATAGCCAGTACATCAGTATGGTACTGACATCAGTGATGATGCTGTCTTTGGTCATCATGATGTTTCCCACCAGTTATGCATGTGCCAAAAGGATTTCAGAAGTGCTGGAAACAGAAAGTTCTATTCAGAGTGGGAATTTTTCAATAAATGAAAAATCTATGTGTGGAACTGTAGAGTTCCGCCATGTAACATTTGCTTATCCAGGAGCAGATGAACCAATTCTAAAAGACATCAGTTTTGTATCCAGACCGGGTGAAGTTACTGCTATCATAGGCGGAACTGGGCGTGGAAAATCAAGTATTTTAAAGCTGATTCCAAGATTGTATGACCCCATATTTGGAGAAGTTTTGATTGATGGTGTAAACGCAAAGGAATACCGGACAGAGGATTTGCGTGCTCTCATTGGTTATGTCCCTCAGAAAAATGTATTATTTTCCGGAGATATCGGAGAAAATCTTAATTTCGGAAACGAAAATGGTATAGAAGAAGATTGGGAACAGGCGGCAAGAATTGCCTGTGCGGATGAGTTTATCAGTAAGAAAAAAAATAAATATCATGATGTAATCGCACAAGGCGGCACAAATTTATCAGGAGGACAGAGACAGCGTATGGCGATTGCACGGGCAATGATGAAAAAGCCGGAAATATATGTGTTCGATGACAGTTTTTCTGCATTAGATATGAAAACAGACCGTCAGCTTCGTGAAAATTTAAAAGAAAATATCGGTAATGCCACCGTTATCATGGTAGCACAGAGAATCAGCACCATTGTGGATGCAGATCGCATCCTGGTAGTAGAGGATGGACAGATTGTAGGAAATGGAACACATAAGGAATTGTTAGAGAATTGTCCATTATATCGTGAGATTGCGGAAATTCAGTTGGGGAAGGAGATTCATTAGTATGAAAAATACCACGATTTTTAAAAGGCTCATGCAGTATTTAAAAGCATATCGTGTCCGTTTATGTCTGGTTTTATTGTCTGCTGTTATTAGTACGGCATTTATGGTTCTTGCACCATTTCTTGTTGGAAAAGTAACCACGACACTTTTTGCAAGTATCGCAGACGGTGTTTTTTATTGGGAAACCATTCTATGGCTTTTGGCCGCATTGGTTGTGTTGTACTTTGTTTCCCAGTTTTTCTCTTTTTTGCAGGGGTTTGGAATGGCAAAAATCACGGCAAATGTAATGCAGACAATTCGAAGAGAAATTGACGAAAAAATGCATCGTCTCAAACTGAATTACTATGATGTACATACGCATGGTGACATTCTCAGTGTGATTACAAATGATGTTGATACGATTAATAATACGATTAGTCAAAATTTAACGGCAGTAGTGACACAGGTAACAACAGCGATTGGAGTTCTTGTAATGATGCTGCTCATTAGTCCTTCATTGTCAATCATTCCGATTATTATGGTTCCGCTTTCTCTTCTTAGTGCAGCAGGTGTTATGAAAGCAAGTGAAAAGTATTATGGAGAGCAGCAGGAGCTTCTTGGGAAACTCAATGGATATGTGGAAGAAATGTACAATGGTCAAGCGGTTGTTCAGACATTTAACTACCAGGAACGTGCGAAAAAAAGATTTTCACAGCTAAACGATGCTCTTAAAACCAGTTCACGGAAAGCGGAGACAACAGCAGGAGCTATAAGTCCTATCACGACTCTTGTAAACGATTTAGGATATGTGCTTTGTGCAGCAATCGGATGTCTTTGGGCGATTACAGGGAAGATTGCAGTAGGAAATGTCCAGGCTATGTTGGAATATACATGGCGCTTTGCAGAACCTTTTTCTGCAATCGCAGGAATGGTAGGAAGTTTTGGAGCAGCGGCAGCGGCAGGAAGGAGAATTTTCAGTCTATTAGATGCAGAGGAAGAAATCCCAGATAGTCTTCCGTGCATCGTTCCCGAAGAGCATACGGGCAGTGTAACATTTGAAAATGTAACATTTGGTTATACAGAGGATCGTCTTTTGATGAACGGAATTAATCTGAAGGTAAAGCCAGGACAAAAAGTTGCAGTAGTAGGACCAACAGGAGCAGGAAAAACCACTTTGATTAATCTTTTAATGCGTTTTTATGAAGTAAGTGGTGGAGCTATTAAAGTGGATGGTGTCAGTATAACAGATATGACAAGGGAAGAACTTCGTAACCGGTTTGGTATGGTCTTGCAGGATACCTGGTTGTTTGAAGGAACAATTGGAGAGAATATCGGATATGCAGAAGACAACATGCAAAAAGAGAAAATTATAAAAGCTGCAAAATCTGCCTGTGCACATAATTTTATAAAAACACTTCCAGGCGGATATGATATGGTACTCAGTAAAGGTGCAGAAAATATTTCTCAGGGTGAACGCCAGCTTTTGACCATTGCCCGTGCAATTGCTTCTGATCCAGAAATTATGATTTTAGATGAAGCGACTAGTAATGTAGATACCCATACAGAAGTTTTGATTCAGAAGGCAATGGCAGAACTTATGAAAGGCAGGACCAGTTTCGTAATCGCCCATAGGCTGTCTACTATCCGCGATGCTGATATGATTCTTTATATGGAAGATGGAGATATCAAAGAAGTTGGAAATCATGAAGAATTAATGGAAAAGAACGGAAAATATGCGGCACTTTATATGAGTCAGTTTGCATAAGCAGGCTGATAAGGATTCATAGGGAATCTCATATTGTTGTAATCCCCCGCATACATTGTAAAAACAATGTGTTCGGGGGATTTTCCTTGAAAGATTATATCGAAGAGCGGGCGGTTGAGATTGCAGAGTATATTATAGAGACAAAGGCTACGGTGCGACAGACGGCGAAGCGATTTGGAGTTAGTAAGAGTACGGTACATAAAGACTGCACAGAACGTCTCGAACAGATAAATCCGTCTCTTGCATCAGAAGCCAGAAAAGTATTAGATGTAAATAAACAGGAACGGCACATAAGGGGAGGACTTGCCACAAAAGAAAAATATTTGCATCAACATGAATAAAATAAAACTTAGAAATGGTTCTTGTATCTTAAATAAGCCGAGAGTATAATATTTTGAGAAACAAAAAGAAAGGACGCTTATTATGGATACTAAGAACCGTTTTTTTTCAAACGCTGATTTATGCAAGTTAATAGTTCCACTTATTATTGATCAGTTTCTACAGGCATTTGTAGGACTTGCAGATTCCATCATGGTTGCCAGTGTTGGTGAAGCAGCGGTTTCTGGAGTTTCTCTGATTGATACCATCATGGTATTGATTTTGAATATTTTTACAGCTTTAGCTACAGGGGGTGCCGTAATTGCCGGGCAGTTTTTAGGGAAAAAAAGAGACGAAATGGCTTGTAAATCTACCAATCAGTTAATTTCTTTTACGCTAAAAGCGTCTCTGATTATTATGCTTCTGTATTATCTGGGAAGGAATTTTATTACCCATGTTGTATTCGGAAAAATCGAAGCAGATGTAATGTATAATTGTAATGTTTATATGATGATTGTGTTTGCTTCTATCCCCATGACAGCATTGTACAATGCCGGTGCTGCTATTTATCGTGCCATGGGAAATTCAGCAGTGGCTATGAAGATTTCTATGCTAATGAATGCAATTAATCTGGGCGGCAATGCACTGCTGATTTTTGTATTCCACAGAGGCGTGGAAGGTGTGGCAATTCCTACCCTGGTGTCAAGAACAGTTGCATGTGTGATTATGATGTTTCTTATGAATAATCAGAAGCATACGTTACATCTTTACCATCCATTTTCCTTTAAAACAGACTGGGGATTATTGAAGAAAATTCTATATATCGGAGTTCCAAACGGTTTGGAAAACAGTATGTTTCAGTTAGGAAAAATTTTGGTTTTGAGCATTGTTACCAGCTTTGGAACAGCTTCGATTGCAGCAAATGCCGTGTCAAATAACGTAGCTACATTTGCCATACTTCCAGGTATGTCTGTGGGATTCGCCATATTGACAGTAGGTGCACAATGCGTAGGTGCCGGGGATTATGAACAGGTCAGATACTATACAAAAAAACTTATGAAAATCGTATATGTATCCCTTTTCGCGGCAAATATTCTGGTGGTTCTGGCAGTGCCATATATTATCAAGATTTATGGATTATCTGCTGAGGCAAGCCAGTATGCACATAAAATATTGATTTACCATTCTATCTGTGCGGTAACAATCTGGCCCTTATCTTTTTCACTTCCAAATACATTAAGAGCGGCAGCAGACGTTACCTACACAATGATTTTATCCATTATCTCCATGTGGATTTTCCGCATTGGATTCAGTGTGGTTCTGGGTGTGTATTGCCACATGGGAGTGTTTGGGGTATGGGTTGCTATGACCATTGACTGGCTGTTCCGGGCAGTATGCTTCAGCATAAGATATTTAAGAGGAAAATGGAAACATGCGGCATTAGTATGAGGTAAATATAGAAAATTGAGAGAGAAAATATGAATAAGAAAAATTTTAAAAAGCCAAGTATTCCTATGAATTTAACACAGGTGGCAGATCCTATAGACTTATTGGAAGAAGCACAGCGGGAAGAAACAGATATTGTGAACAAGAGATTTGAAGGGATTTTTCTTACAAAATTTGATGGGAAAGAAATCCGGTTCCGGCAGAGTGTTTTTATCAACTGTAAGTTAATGGGATGTTATTTTGACCGTACATGGTTTACAGATTGTAAATTTATAAACTGCAATTTTTACAATACCAGTTTTAGCGATGCAGTTTTTAAGCAGTGTGCATTTGAGAACTGTAAAGGAGAAAAAGCAGATTTTTATGGATGCACCATGCAGCATGTTTCATTTACAGATGGATATTTTACGGGAGCAGGATTTGATGCCAGCCGCATGAGTTATATCATGGGAAACCATACTGATTTTACAGAGGCTGGATTCAGTCAATGTAAATTTACTAATACAGATTGGATGAATGTATGCTTTCAAAAGGTAGAATTTTTTAAAACATCTTTAAAAGATATGAACTTTTCCAGTTGCAATATTGAAGGAATCATAATATCCGATAATATGAGTGAGCTAAAAGGAATGAAAGTGAATCTTTTTCAAGCTGTAGATTTAGCAAAAAGGCTTGGAATAGAGATTGAAGAGGAGAATGGAACTGAATGATGTTTTTCTAAAGTACAAGGCTGAACTATTGACAAACGGGAAAGTTTCGCATAAAATAACAAAAATTCAAAGATTAAAATTTCAGAGAAAAACTGAGCAGGCCGAAGCCGGTGCCGGGTCACGTATGTGACAGCGGATGAACATATGACATCTGTGGGACAGTAATATCCATTGCCCTTCAGGTGTTTTTTTGTTTGAAAAGGGTTCTATTGTCTGTTTTAGATTTCACTGGAAATATTCAGAAAGGAAGATAGTAATGAAAGAAGAACAGGATATAAAGAAGGTAGCACTTCGAGTCTCGGCTGTAAGTATTGCATGGAATGTAATTTTATCGCTGTTTAAATTGCTGGCAGGTATTATAGGACATTCAGGAGCTATGATTTCGGATGCCGTACATTCTGCATCGGATGTATTTAGTACGATAGTGGTAATCCTTGGTGTGAATATTGCCAGTAAGCAATCTGATGATAATCATCAATATGGACACGACCGAATGGAGTGTGTAGCTGCGATTTTGCTTTCAGTGGTACTCTGCGTGACAGGAATTGGTATAGGACTCAATGGTTTGAATGTGATTTTGCAGGGAACAGCAGGAGAAAAAGAAGTTCCTGGAATGATTGCCCTGATTGCTGCTGTTGCATCTATCGGGGTGAAAGAATGGATGTTTTGGTACACAAGGGCTGCGGCGAAGAAGACAAACTCAGGTGCTTTGATGGCAGATGCATGGCATCACCGTTCCGATGCACTTTCATCTATAGGTGCATTTATTGGTATTCTTGGAGCAAGAATGGGTGTTCCGGTGCTTGATCCTCTGGCAAGTGTGGTTATCTGTATTTTTATTGTAAAAGCGGCTTATGATATTTTTAAAGATGCAGTAGATAAAATGGTAGATAAATCTTGTGATGAAGAAGTAGAACAGAAGATGCGTCAGGTAATTCTGAGTCAGAAAGGTGTTCAGAATGTAGATTTGTTACGGACACGGCTTTTCGGTGCCAAAATCTATGTTGATATTGAAATTTCAGCAGATGGTAATCTGACTCTTAGAGAGGGGCATGAGATTGCACAGCAGGTACATGATCAGATAGAAAAGGAATTCCCATTAGTGAAACATTGTATGGTTCATGTGAATCCGATTTAGGCTTTGATAAAAGATACAGATGCAAAAATCAGGGGAATCAGCTTCATATTTCAGCAAATTTCACGAATAGATTTTTCTTGAAAATCAAGAAATCGTATTTTATAATTTAAGCTATCTTTTTTATGGAGCTATGCTGAAAAAACATCATGATTTGCAGAAATGGCAGAAGTTTCATAGGAAATAATAAAATAAAAAATGAACAGGAGGATACCTCTTTGAAAAGAGAAACTGTTATAGTACTGGACTTTGGCGGTCAGTATAATCAATTGATTGCAAGGCGTGTACGTGAGTGTAATGTATATTGCGAAATTTATTCTTATAAAACAGATATTGAAAAAATCAAAGAAATTCAGCCAAAGGGAATTATTTTCACCGGAGGTCCAAACAGCGTTTATCTTCCGGATTCTCCGACCTATTCAGAAGAAATTTTCCAGTTAGGAATTCCGGTTCTTGGTATCTGTTATGGTTCTCAGCTTATGATGCATCTCTTGGGTGGCAAGGTAGAAAAAGCTCCTGTTAGAGAATATGGAAAAATTGAAGTGTCTGTTAATCAGAATTCTAAACTTTTCCAGAACGTATCAGAAAAAACCATCTGCTGGATGAGTCACAATGACTATATTTCTCAGGTGGCCCCTGGATTTGAGGTTTGTGCACATACCAGTGACTGCCCAGCAGCGGCTGTAGAAAATGCAGAAAAAAATCTGTATGCGACTCAGTTCCATCCAGAAGTACTTCACACACAGGAAGGAAAGACCATGCTTTCCAACTTTGTATATAATATTTGTCATTGTTCCGGTGACTGGAAGATGGATTCCTTTGTGGAAGAATCTATTGCTGCAATCCGCCAAAAAGTAGGAAAGGGAAAAGTTCTCTGCGCACTTTCCGGTGGTGTTGATTCCTCCGTAGCAGCAGTTATGATGTCAAAGGCAGTTGGAAACCAGCTTACCTGTGTGTTTGTAGATCACGGTCTTCTTCGTAAAAATGAAGGAGATGAGGTTGAGGCTGTTTTCGGTCCAGATGGTTCTTATGATTTGAATTTTATTCGTGTAAATGCTCAGGAGAGATTCTACGAAAAGTTAAAAGGGGTGGAAGAACCTGAGAAAAAACGTAAAATTATTGGTGAAGAATTTATCCGTGTCTTTGAGGAAGAAGCAAAGAAAATCGGTGCCGTAGACTTCTTAGTGCAGGGGACCATTTATCCTGATGTAGTGGAAAGCGGTGTAGGCGGAGAGTCTACAGTAATCAAATCCCACCACAATGTAGGCGGTCTGCCGGATTATGTTGATTTCAAAGAGATTGTTGAGCCTCTGCGAAATCTGTTTAAAGACGAAGTGCGTCAGGCGGGGCTTGAAATGGGTATTCCAGAGTATCTGGTATTCCGTCAGCCTTTCCCTGGACCAGGACTTGGAGTACGTATCATCGGAGAGGTAACAGCAGAAAAAGTACGCATGGTTCAGGATGCAGATGCAATCTGGAGAGAAGAAATCGCCAAGGCTGGTCTTGATAAAGAGCTTGGCCAGTATTTTGCGGCTCTTACCAATATGCGTTCTGTAGGTGTTATGGGTGATGAGAGAACTTATGACTATGCAGTAGCACTGAGAGCCGTCACAACCACCGATTTTATGACTGCCGAAAGTGCTGATATTCCATGGGAAGTTATTGGGAAGACAACCAGCAGAATTGTAAATGAAGTAAAACATGTGAATAGAGTCTTATACGATTGTACAGGAAAACCGCCTGCGACGATCGA
>Bissell_p1__coassemble_859_pt1 | contig 17506 bp, 18 predicted proteins | sample Bissell_p1__metabat2_high_PE_036 | metagenome-assembled genome bin Bissell_p1
TACAAGGTGTGATTAGGAGACTATTATGCTAATTGATTTATCAGAAATTTTATCCCTGGAAGGAAAGACACAGGTTGTAGAAGCACCTGTTTCCATGGATTCCTTTCAATCGAAACTAGGAGATTTTCCTATTGTTGAGAAGAAGCCCATTTCCATGAAGATTACCAACAGTGGAAAGAAGGTTTTAAAAATTGAAGCCAACGGTTCTATTACCGTAGCCATTCCCTGTGATAAGTGTCTGAAGGAAGTTCCCACAACCTTTACCATTGATCTGGAGGAGGAGTTGGACATGAAGGCTTCGAAGGAAGACAGGATAAAAGACTTAGATGAAATTAATTATGTCACAGGTTGCAGCCTGGATGTAGACCAGTTAGTGCATAATGAGATTTTAATCCATTGGCCTTTAAGGGTTCTATGCAAAGAGAACTGCCGGGGTATTTGTCCAAAATGTGGGATGAATTTGAACGAAGGTACTTGTGACTGTGATCAGTTCGTACCAGACCCCAGAATGGCGGTAATCAGTGATATATTTAGCAAATTTAAGGAGGTGTAACTATGTCCATCTGTCCAAAAAATAAATCTTCCAAAGCAAGAAGAGACAAAAGAAGAGCAAACTGGAAAATGAGTGCTCCAAACTTAGTAAAATGCAGCAAATGTGGTGCTTTAATGATGCCTCACAGAGTATGTAAAGCTTGCGGAAGCTACAACAAAAAAGAAATCATCAAAATGGAAGAAGCTTAATTCCATTAGTGAGTAGAAGAAATAGAGGGTATTGGCAAATGTGCCTGCCCTTTATTTTTTTATAAAAAATGGTTAATATTTCCGTAATATTTTACAGGAATCTCTTGCGGTTTTTTTAGAAATACGTTAATATAGATTTGATAAACGTTTTTGAAGGGATATATTTACCAAGGGAGTATAAGAAACTGAGGAGGAATCACAGAATGAAAAATAAATGGGTAAAAAAGAGCATTTTGTTTCTGGCGGCAGGGTGTCTGAGCCTTTCTATAACAGGGTGCAAAGGAAAAGAACTGATAGACAAGGCACTGGAAAAAGTACATTTAAAGACTGTCCAGGAAACGGATACACAGGAGGCAGAAAAAGAAGTGGAACCGGAAGTTCCTGTAGCCAAACCAGAGCTGGTTACGAATCTGAGCGGTTCTGTTACATATAAGACCGGAGATGAAGCAGCACCTCTTACTGTGGAAGCAACAACCAGTGACGAAGGTGAGATCACATATCAGTGGTATCAGAGCCTTACCAATACCAATGGTGGCGGTACAATTATAGAGGGAGCTACTGAGAGCAGTTATACTCCGTCTACTAAGGAGGAGGGCACAGTTTATTATTACGTGGTGGCTACCAGTACGATCAAAACTTCTACAAACCGTGTTACCAGTGAAACAGCAGAAGTGATTGTTTCTAGCGAGACCCAGGAAGGTGAAGCGGTCGAAGGTGAAGCAGCTGCAGATGCAGAACAAACACCTGCTGAAAATAACGGGGGAGAATCAGAGGAAACACCTGCCCAGAACGATGGAGAAACACCTGCTCAATAGCCGGCAGTACAGTTTTATAGAAAAATGCAGGGATTATCTATAGGAATCCTTGCATTTTTTTTGGATGTCTAGTAAAATCATTCATAGATACAACAGGAGGCAAGACATGGAAAATAGAATTAAGGTGGCAGTAGATGCCATGGGCGGTGACTATGCACCAGCAGAGGCAGTGAAGGGTGCAGTGGCTGCGGTTCTTGAAAAAGAAAATGTAGAGGTTCTTTTAGTGGGAAAACAGGAAGTTCTGGAAAAGGAATTGGAATCCTGTACTTATCCAAAAGAAAGAATTCGTATTGTTCCGGCCAGTGAGGTGATTGAAACCGGAGAACCACCGGTAGCAGCAATCCGTGGGAAAAAGGATTCTTCTATTGTGGTAGGAATGAAACTGGTGCGTAAAGAAGAGGCAGATGCTTTTGTATCTGCAGGAAGCTCAGGTGCGATTTTAGTAGGGGGAACAACAATTGTAGGAAGGATTAAAGGCGTGGAGAGGGCACCTCTTGCACCGCTGATTCCTACGAAGGATGGCGTATCCCTTCTCATCGACTGTGGAGCAAACGTAGATGCCAGAGCGTCTCATCTGGTGCAGTTTGCACGCATGGGTTCCATTTATATGGAACATGTCATGGGTGTGAAAAATCCGAGAGTCGGTATCGTAAATATCGGAGTAGAAGAAGAAAAGGGAAATGCCCTGGTAAAAGAAACCTACCCACTGCTGAAGGAGTGCAAGGACATTAATTTTATCGGCAGCATTGAAGCAAGGGAGATTCCGGCTGGAGCAGCAGATGTCATCGTGACAGAAGCCTTTGTAGGGAATGTTGTACTGAAGCTGTATGAAGGGCTTGGTTCTACATTAATCTCTAAGATTAAGGGAAGTATGATGTCTACACTGCGAAGCAAGATGGGGGCACTTTTGGTCAAACCTGCCTTGAAGAAAACCCTAAAGACCTTTGATGCCAGCCAGTATGGCGGTGCTCCGTTATTAGGGTTAAAGGGACTGGTTGTGAAATGCCATGGAAATTCAAAGGAAACAGAATTTAAGAATTCTATTATTCAGTGTATTTCTTTTAAAGAGCAAAACATCAGTGAGAGAATCAGAGAAAATCTGACCGTTGTACAAGAGAAAAAAGAAGAAGTTTAGGAGGAAAAGTCATGGAATTGGAAAAATTACAGAAGATAATAGCAGAGGTTTTAAATGTGGATACAGAGGAGATTACCCCGGACACCACATTTGTAGACGATTTGGGTGCCGACTCTCTGGACGTTTTCCAAATTGTGATGGGAATTGAGGAAGAGTTTGATATCGAGATTCCTGCAGAAGAGGTGGAACAGATTGTTTCTGTAGGTGATGCGGTAGAGCAGATTAAAAATTTAATCGGATAGGCCAGCAGTAAGATGCCTTCATGATCCCTGGTCATTAGAGGGACAGAAGGCATCTTTTGCTGTATTGTTTCCATAAATTTAGCAGGTTCAAACAGAAAGGAAGAAACATGAAAGAAACGAAAAAATTTCTTGAGCTAGAGAAAAAAATAGGTTATAAGTTTGAAAATTTTGATCTTCTGGTCAATGCAATGACACACAGCTCTTATGCAAATGAACATCATATTTCCTATACGGGAAATAATGAAAGACTGGAATTTTTGGGAGATGCGGTTCTGGAAGTGACCTCCAGCGAGTTTTTGTTTCACAAATATCCAGACCTTCCGGAAGGAAAGCTGACCAAGAAACGTGCCAGTATGGTGTGTGAACCAACGCTTGCTCTTTGTGCCAGAGAGATTCCACTAGGGGATTATTTGCTTCTTGGAAAAGGGGAAGAGGCTACAGGAGGAAGAAAAAGAGATTCTATTGTCTCAGATGCCATGGAGGCACTCATCGGGGCAATCTACCTGGATGGCGGTTTTGCTAATGCAAAAGAGTTTATTAACCGGTTTGTATTGAAAGATATTGAGAATAAACAGCTCTTTTATGATAGCAAGACTACTCTTCAGGAAATCGTACAGGGACAGTTCGAGGAAGATGTGCGTTATGTGCTGGTAAAAGAGGAAGGGCCGGATCACAATAAATCATTTTATGTAGAAGCAATCCTGGGAGAAAAAGTTCTGGGACAAGGATGCGGACACACCAAGAAAGCGGCTGAGCAGCAGGCAGCTTACTGTGCCATTAAAAAATTGAAACGTGAAAAGGGAGATTTATGTATTTAAAAAGCATTGAGGTGCAGGGGTTTAAATCCTTTGCCAATAAAATCACATTTGAATTTCATAATGGAATCACCGGGATTGTAGGGCCAAACGGGAGTGGGAAAAGTAATGTTGCGGACGCTGTCCGATGGGTACTGGGTGAGCAAAGTGCCAAGCAGTTAAGAGGCGGAAATATGCAGGATGTTATTTTTTCCGGTACAGAAACCAGAAGGCCTCTGGGCTTTGCTTATGTTGCTATTACTATGGACAACAGTGACCATAAACTTCCCATTGATTATCAGGAAGTGACTATTGCCAGAAGATTATACCGTTCAGGGGAAAGTGAATATCTGCTCAATGGTACAAGCTGCAGGCTGAAGGATGTGAATGAACTTTTTTACGATACCGGAATTGGTAAGGAAGGTTATTCTATTATTGGGCAGGGGCAGATTGATAAAATTTTAAGCGGAAAACCAGAAGAAAGAAGAGAATTATTTGATGAGGCGGCAGGGATTGTAAAGTTTAAACGCCGGAAAAATACAGCCATCAAAAAGCTGGAGGAAGAGCAGCAAAATCTGACCAGGGTCAAGGATATTCTCTCCGAACTTACCAGGCAGGTAGACCCGCTGGAAAAACAGGCTGAAACAGCGAAGGTTTATCTGAAAAAGAAGGAAGCACTGAAGAAATTAGACATGCAGATGTTCCTGGCAGAAATGAACCGTATCCGTGCTGAACTAGAGGAAACAGAAAAGAAGTATCAGATTGCCAGAGCTGATTTAGAAGATACAGAAAAAAGCTTTGGGATTACCAAAACGGAATACGAAAAGCTGGAGCAGGAGCTGGAAAAACAGGAGCAGGAAATTCAGAGCCTCAGAGAAGGAAATACCAAAAGAACGCTGGAGAAACAGCAGCTTGAGAATCAGATACAGATTCTGAAAGAACAGATCCATTCTGCAAAGCAAAATGAATCATTATACCAGGAAAGAAGCCGGGCATTACAGGCTGATATGGAGAAACGGACAGAAGAAGAGCGGGAATATCTGTCTGAAAAAGAAATTTTAGAAAAACAAATCAGGGAATATGAAACAGTCCAGTCAGAGACACAGAGAGCTTTTAAAGATTTAGCTATGGAAATCCACAGTCTGGAGGAAAAGGTAGAGAAGGGAAAAAACGAGATTATTGAAATCTTGAATATGCGGGCCTCTACCAAAGGAAAATTGCAGCGTTATGATACCATGATGGAGCAGATTTCCATCAGAAAAACAGAGCTGAATCAGAAGCATCTGAGACTGAAAAGTGAATCTGCATCCCTGAAGACAGCAGAGAAAGCGTATCTGGCAGAGAAAGAAGAAATTCAGGAGACCATTGACAAGCTGGTACGCCAGGGAAACCGCTGTGAGGATCAGATTACGAAATACCAGGCAGAGATGGCGAAAGCCGGGCAGCAGTTAGAAGCCGGGCAGACTGCTTATCACAGAGAGGCATCCAGGCTGGAATCCATGCGTAATATTGCAGAACGCTATGATGGGTATGGAAACAGTATCAGGAGAGTCATGGAGCAGAAGAAGCGGATTTCTGGTATTAAGGGTGTTGTAGCAGATTTGCTGAAGGTGGAAAAAAATTATGAGACAGCCATTGAAACCGCATTAGGAGGCAGTATCCAGAATATTGTCACGGATAATGAAAATACGGCAAAAACCATGATTGAGTTCCTGAAAAAGAATAAGTATGGCCGGGCGACCTTTCTTCCTCTTACCAGCATGCAGAATAAAAAAGGATTTGCCAATGCAGCAGCACTGAAAGAGCCGGGAGTCATCGGCGTAGCCAGTGAACTGGTAACCGTTGGAAGTGAATACCAGGGACTGGCGAATTATCTTCTTGGAAGAACCCTGGTAGTGGACCATATTGATCATGGAATTGCCATTGCAAAGAAATATCAATATTCTATCCGTATGGTTACCATAGAAGGAGAATCTTTAAATCCGGGAGGTTCCCTGACAGGTGGAGCGTTTAAAAACAACAGCAACCTTCTCGGAAGGAGAAGGGAAATCGAAGAGCTTCAGGATACGGTAGAGCGTTTGAAGACGGAGACAGAAAAACTGCAGCAGAGTCTGGAGGCTTACCGGGAAAAAAGAAATCATTTCCGTGAGGAAGCAGCAAGTATCCAGGAGAAGCTTCAGGAGCAGTATATCCGGGAAAATACGGTGCAGATGAATCTAAATTCCATGACAGGAAAAAGAGAAGAAATCCAGGCAGGATATGAAGGGCTGAAACTGGAAAAAGAACAGTTGGAAAAACAGACCAGGGAAATTCAGGATAACAGCCTGTCGATCCAGCTGGAACTGGAGACCAGTGCAAAGCAGGAAAAAGCACTGGAAGAACAGATCAATGCCAGCCAGGAAGTTCTGGAGAAGAAAAAAGCAGAGGAAACAAGGCTTTCGAAAGAGTTAGAGAAAGCTCATGTGGAAACAGCAAATCTTACTTCAAAACAGGGCTTTCTTACAGAAAATCTGACCCGTATCAGGCGGGAACTGGGCGAGTTAAAAGAACAGTGCCAGGCATTAGAGTCCGGCATGGTTCAGGGAAAAGAAGAAGTGTCCTTGAAAGAAACCGAAATCAGAGAAATTGAGAAACAGGTTACCTTAGCAGAACAGGAATCAAAAGAAGCCCAGGAGCGGCTTTTGGCAGCAGCAGCAGTAAAAGAAGAGATGAACCAGAACCATAAATCGTTCTTTACAAAGAGAGATGAACTATCTGGAAGAATGAATTTGCTGGATAAAGAATGTTACCGCCTGAATGCCCAGAAAGAGAAGCTGGAGGAATCCCAGGAATCCCAGGTGAATTATATGTGGGAAGAATATGAAGTTACTTACAGCCAGGCACAGGAAGAAGTGCAGGAGATTTCAGAGGACAGGGCTGAAATTAAGAAAAATATCAGTCAGATGCGAAGCGAAATCCGTCAGCTTGGAAATGTGAATGTAAATGCCATTGAAGAATTTAAAGAGCTATTAGAACGCCAGACATTCATGCAGAGCCAGCATGACGATCTGGTGGAAGCGGAAAAGACCCTTCTTGGTATTATTGATGAGCTGGATACTGGAATGCGGCGGCAGTTTGAAGAAAAATTCGCAGAGATTAGAAGAGAGTTTGACAAGGCTTTTAAAGAATTGTTTGGAGGAGGAAAGGGAACCCTGGAACTGGATGAGGAAGAGGATATTCTGGAGGCAGGTATCCGGATCATATCCCAGCCGCCAGGAAAAAAACTGCAGAATATGATGCAGCTTTCCGGAGGTGAGAAGGCACTTACAGCCATAGCACTTTTATTTGCCATTCAAAATTTAAAACCATCTCCATTCTGTCTGCTGGATGAAATCGAGGCGGCGCTGGATGATTCGAATGTTACCAGATATGCCAAGTATCTTCACAAGTTGACAAAAAACACACAGTTTATTATTATAACACATAGACGTGGTACTATGACGGCCGCTGACAGGCTGTATGGTATTACAATGCAGGAAAAAGGGGTTTCTACCCTGGTATCTGTAAATCTTATTGAACATGATCTAGATAAATAGAGGAGGAACTATGGCAGAGGGAAAAGAAAAAAAAGGTTTTTTTAAAAGACTGGTAGAGGGACTTTCCAAAACCAGAGAAAATATCGTATCTGGAATTGATTCTATTTTTAGCGGATATTCCAGCATTGACGAGGATTTTTATGAAGAAATCGAAGAGATTTTGGTAATGGGTGACATTGGAATCAATACAACCACCTCCATTATTGAGCGGTTAAAGGAGCAGGTTTCTGAAAAGCATATTAAGGATCCTCAGGAATGTAAACAGCTTCTTATGGACAGTATCAAAGAGCAGATGGCTGTGGGAGAGAAAGCCTATGAATTTGAAAACCGCAAATCTGTTATTTTGGTAATCGGTGTCAACGGTGTTGGCAAGACTACATCCGTAGGAAAATTGGCAGGGAAATTAAAGGACCAGGGAAAAAAGGTTATTATGGCAGCAGCAGATACGTTCCGTGCAGCAGCAGGAGAACAGCTTTCCCAGTGGGCGAACCGTGCAGGAGTGGAACTGATTGGGGGACAGGACGGTGCGGATCCTGCTTCCGTAGTTTATGATGCTATCGCTGCTGCGAAAGCAAGAAATGCGGATGTACTGATTTGTGATACGGCTGGCCGCCTGCATAATAAGAAAAACCTGATGGAAGAACTAAGAAAAATATACCGTATTATTGAAAAAGAATATCCGGAAGCATATCTGGAAACATTGGTTGTTCTTGATGGTACCACAGGACAGAACGCATTGGCTCAGGCAAAGCAGTTTCATGAGGTTGCCAATGTTACCGGTATTATTCTTACCAAGCTGGATGGAACAGCAAAGGGTGGTATCGCAGTAGCGATTGAATCTGAGCTGGATATTCCGGTGAAGTATATCGGTGTAGGAGAAACCATAGATGACCTCCAGAAGTTTGATGCCAATGAATTTGTAAATGCTCTGTTTAATGTAGAGGGTACTGGCACAGAAGAGTAAAAACAGAATAGGGAAGAGGGACAAATATGCTTACAGTAGAAAAATTTGAAGAAGCATCCGAAATCGTAAAAAAAGTGACCCAGGAAACAAAGCTGGTGTACAGCGGTTTCTTCAGCAATCAGACTGGAAATAAAGTTTATTTCAAGCCGGAAAATATGCAGGTGACAGGTGCCTATAAAATCAGAGGTGCCTATTACAAAATTAGTACACTCACAGACGAAGAGAAGAAAAAAGGTCTGATTACTGCATCCGCAGGGAATCATGCCCAGGGAGTAGCATATGCTGCAAAAGCATTTGGGGCAAAGGCAGTGATTGTCATGCCAACCACAACACCGCTGATCAAGGTAGAAAGAACCAAGGGCTATGGTGCAGAAGTGATTCTTCACGGAAATGTATATGATGAAGCCTGTGAATATGCATATGAACTGGCAGATAAACACGGTTACACCTTTATCCATCCTTTTGATGATCTGGCTGTTGCAACAGGACAGGGAACCATTGCTATGGAAATCATTAAGGAACTTCCTCTGGTGGATTATATTTTAGTTCCCATAGGGGGAGGCGGCCTGGCTACAGGTGTATCTACCCTGGTGAAACAATTAAATCCTAACATAAAAGTCATTGGTGTAGAGCCAGCTGGAGCTAATTGTATGCAGGCATCTCTGTTAAATGGAGAGGTTATGACTCTGCCAACCGTGAATACCATTGCAGATGGTACTGCGGTGAAACGGCCCGGAGACCATATTTTTTCATACATTCAGAAAAATGTAGATGAAATCATTACAGTAGAAGATGAGGAACTGGTGGTTGCTTTCCTTGATATGGTAGAGAATCATAAGATGATTGTAGAAAATTCGGGTCTTCTTACTGTTGCTGCTTTGAAACATCTGAAGTTTCAGAATAAAAAGGTGGTTTCTATTTTAAGCGGTGGAAATATGGATGTGATTACCATGGCATCTGTTGTGCAGCATGGGCTGATTGCAAGAGACCGTATCTTTACTGTATCGGTTCTTTTGCCGGATAAACCGGGAGAACTGGTGCGTGTGGCAGGTATCATTGCCAAGCATCAGGGAAATGTTGTAAAACTAGACCATAATCAGTTTGTAAGTACCAACCGCACTGCGGCTGTAGAACTTAAAATTACCCTGGAAGCTTTTGGAACGGATCATAAACACGAGATTATCCAGGCCCTGGAAGAGGAAGGATACCAGCCAAAAGTAGTTATGGCAAATCTGTAAGAGATTTCTTTTAAAAGAAAAAGACGTTTCTATGAGTAGTTTTTCATAGGAGCGTCTTTTTGCATGAACTTTATTTTACGGTGATCAATTCGTATTCTTTGTTTCCAATACCGATTTTTACGCCATGTTCAATGGCAGATTCCCAGTTGGTTTCCGGGAAGATGCTGTGGAAATGGTCATGGTGCTGGCAGGCTCTTTCTTCTTCGCTGCAATCCCCTAATTTGCTGTTTGCAATAACAGGCTGGGCATTAACTGCATCGGCACAGGCAACATCAAGTGCTACAGGGTCAAAGGATGCAAACATACCTACATTTGGTACAATGGCAGCATCATTTTCTCCATGACAGTCACAGTAAGGAGATACATCGATTACAAGGCTGATGTGGAAGTTTGGACGTCCATCAATTACGGCCTTGGTGTATTCTGCAATTTTGCAATTGAGAATGTCATTGGATTCATCAGAAGCAGCCAGAATCGCATCTTTTGGACAGACACCGATACATCTGCCGCACCCCACACACTTGTCATGGTCAATCGTGGCCTTTTTATCTTTGAAAGAAGGTGCGTCATGTGCACAGATTTTTGCACACATCTGGCATCCGATACATAAATCCTGGTCCACATGTGGTTTGCCTGCAGAGTGCATTTCCATTTTTCCAGCTCTGGAACCGCATCCCATACCAAGGTTCTTCAATGCACCTCCAAATCCTGTAGCCTCATGTCCTTTGAAATGGTTTAAGGAGATGACAACATCAGCATCCATAATAGCACGGCCGATTTTTGCTTCTTTTACATAAGTTCCGCCTTCTACAGGAACCAGGGCTTCGTCTGTACCTTTTAAGCCATCTGCAATAAGAATCTGGCATCCTGTTGTGATGGTGTTAAAGCCGTTCAGGTTTGCACTGTCCAGATGATCCAGGGCATTTTTTCTTCCGCCGACATATAAAGTATTGCAGTCTGTCAGGAAAGGCTTGCCGCCTAATTCTTTTACTACATCAGCAACTGCTTTAGCATAATTGGGGCGGAGAAAAGCCAGGTTTCCAGGTTCTCCGAAATGCATTTTGATTGCAACATATTTGTCCTCAAAATCAATATCTGCGATTCCGGCAGTTTTGATAAGCCGCTGCAGCTTGGTCAAAAGATTATCACCATTTTTTGCCCGCAGGTTTGTAAAATATACTTTTGATGTTTTCATATGATTCATCCTCCTGTATCTCGTTGTGTTGAATGATATTTATTCTAACACCTGAAAACAAAAGAAACAATGGAAAAAATGTTTTCATCCTGTGTTATTTTATCATAGTCATCCTGTTTAAAATATGTTAGAATTTACGGCAGGGAAAAGAAAGGAAAACAGCATGGGAAGAGAATTATATTTTGAGTGTCCCTATGGTGCGGACTGCAAAAAAATATGGGAGATAGTCAGAACACTGTCAGGGTGGGGAGAGAAGCAAGAGAAACGGCTTTTGGACAATTTTACAGTGTTAAAGGAAAAAGAGTTTGTCACCTGTCAGGAAGCAGAAGAAAGAATTCAGAGTTTGAAACTTGAAACAGATATCGAAAAAAAACTGCTCAAAACTTTGCATATGACAGAGAAGACGGAGTTTCCTTCATGGGAAGGAGAAGATGCTTTTTATTACCTGGCTGCAATTGGGATTGGTCTGGACACCCTGAGGATTTCAAATATAAAAGTAAACGCTTTAGGGGAAGGAACCAAATCTCTTATTCAGAAGGGGAAATCGACTCTTATCAGAAAAATTTTAGAAAATAGTCATTTACAGGCAGAGTTCCTTTCAGGAGAAGGAGAACTGCTTACTTTAAATTGTGTTGCATTTCTGGCATCCTTCGCCAGAACAGAAAAATTTTCCGGTGCATATTCTATAAAAAAATCTGTATGTACAGGCGGAACAAATCCAGTCTGTGGTCTTATTTTGGAAAGAAACCGGGATGAGACAGAGGAAGGAGAAAAATACGATACAGTTCATGTGCTGGAGACCAATGTAGACGATTGTAGTGGAGAACAGCTAGGGTATGCCATTGAATGCCTGATGAAAGCAGGAGCTCTGGATGCTTCCTGTTTTCCTGTTTATATGAAAAAGCACCGCCCTGCGTATATGCTTCAGGTTATTTGTACAGAAAAGACGAAGAAAGCACTGGAGGATATTATTTTTCGCGAAACTACCAGTATCGGGCTTCGCAGATATGAAGAAAAGAGAAGGATTCTTCCAAGAAGTTTTGAGGAAATCTGTTTAAAAGACGGGCATAAAGTAAAGATAAAAATCTGTGAGCACCATGGGCAGAACTATTACTACCCGGAATATGAGACTGTAAAGCAGGTATGCATGGAAACTGGAAGGCCGTATAGAAGTGTGTATGATGAGGCAGCAGCACTTGCAGGAGGATTCAGATGAGACAGTATGATGAAAAAAAGAACTACTTATATGAAAAAATGAAAGAGTATGCCCAGAAGGATGTGTGCATTGCTTTTTCCGGTGGCGTGGACAGCAGTCTGCTTTTGGTTCTTGCAAAGAAATGTGCCAAAGAGCAGGTGAAAATCTATGCGGTGACCTTTGATACCATGCTGCATCCATCCTGTGATATGGAAATTGCAAAACAGGTGGCAGAAGAAGCAGGTGCAATCCATAAAGTTCTGTCTGTGAATGAACTGGAGCAGGAAGAAATACGGTTTAATCCGAAAGACAGATGCTATCTGTGCAAAAAGACATTGTTTACCAGGCTTTGGGAATATGCAAAAAGCCTGGGAATTGCACAGATTCTGGAGGGAACCAATGAGGATGATCTTCATGTGTACCGGCCAGGCCTTCAGGCGGTCAGGGAATTGGGTATCAAAAGCCCTCTTGCTGAGGCTGGATTTACAAAAGAAGAGGTAAGAAGACTTGCAAGAGAACTGGGAATTTCCGTTGCAGAGCGTCCTTCGGCTCCCTGCCTCGCCACCAGGCTTCCATACGGAGAGGAAATCCGTATGGAGGTATTGGAAAAAATCGCACAGGGAGAGGAATATCTGAAAGCGGCAGGATTTCCTACTGTGAGGTTAAGGCTTCACAGAGATGTTGCCAGAATCGAAATACCTCAGACAGATTTTCAACTGTTTTTGGAACAAAGGGAAGAAATCACAGAAAAGTTAAAAGAAAACGGGTTTTTATATATTACGTTGGATGTGGAAGGATTCCGCAGTGGAAGCATGGATGAAAAAAAATAAAAATGTCAAGAGAAAATACTTGACAGCTTTGCGTTCTTGTTGTATGATAACCAAGGTGATTGCGGATGGAAAAATTTGTAGAACAAACCTTATTGTTTGATTTTTACGGAGAGCTTTTAACAGCTCACCAGAGAAGAATTTATGAAGATGTGGTTTTAAATGATTATTCTTTAAGTGAAGTTGCAGACGAGCTGGGAATCAGCCGCCAGGGTGTTCATGATAACATCAAGCGCTGTAACAAAGCTTTGCAGGATTATGAAGATAAACTACATCTGGTAGAAAAGTTTGTGAATATCAAAGGGAAGGTCCGCAGCATTAACCGGATATGCCAGGAATATGAAGAACTGAGCAGACAGGAACTGGTTTCCCAGGTGGAACGTATTTCCCAGGAGATTTTAGAGGAGTTGTAAGATGGCATTTGAAAGCTTAACGGATAAACTACAGAATGTATTTAAAAACTTGAGAAAAAAAGGCCGTCTGACGGAAGCTGATGTGAAAGCAGCCTTAAAAGAAGTGAAGATGGCGCTGCTGGAAGCAGATGTTAGCTTTAAAGTTGTGAAGCAGTTTATGAAAGCCGTACAGGAACGGGCAGTAGGACAGGATGTAATGTCTGGTCTGAATCCCGGGCAGATGGTAATCAAAATTGTAAATGAAGAGCTTGTGAAATTGATGGGAAGCGAAACAACGGAGATTGCATTGAAATCAGGAAACGAAGTTACGGTTTTGATGATGGTAGGTCTCCAGGGTGCAGGTAAGACTACGACTACAGCAAAACTTGCCGGCAAGCTGAAATCAAAAGGGAAGAAACCACTGTTAGCTGCTTGTGACGTTTACCGGCCGGCTGCTATTAAACAGCTTCAGGTAAATGGAGAGAAGCAAGGTGTAGAAGTCTTCGCTATGGGAGATAAGAACAGTCCTGTAGACATTGCAAAGGCTGCATATGAACATGCAAGAAAAGAAAAATTTAATGTTCTGATTCTGGATACTGCCGGCCGTCTTCACATTGATGAAGATATGATGGCAGAGCTTGCAAATATCAAAGAGGCAATTACTGTTGACCAGACGATTCTGGTGGTAGATGCCATGACCGGACAGGATGCTGTGAATGTAGCAGATATCTTTGGCCAGAAAGTAGGAATTGACGGAGTTATTCTTACAAAAATGGATGGTGATACCAGAGGTGGTGCAGCTCTTTCTATTAAGGCAATCAGCGGAAAGCCAATTCTCTATGTAGGTATGGGAGAGAAGCTTTCTGATTTGGAACAGTTTTATCCGGAGCGTATGGCTTCCCGTATTCTGGGTATGGGAGATGTCATGAGTCTTATTGAAAAGGCTCAGGCAAATCTGGATGAAGAAAAAGCAAAAGAGATGGAACAGAAGTTCCGCAAGAACACATTCGGTTTTGACGATTATCTGGAAAGTATGAACCAGATGAAAAATATGGGCGGTCTGTCCAGCGTGCTGAGCATGCTCCCTGGAATTGGTTCTCAGGTGAAAGATTTGGACAGCATGGTAGATGAAAAGGATATGGCCAGAAAAGAGGCAATCATTCTTTCTATGACACCGAGAGAACGCTCTCACCCGGAAATCTTAAATCCTTCCAGAAAATACAGGATTGCAAAAGGTGCCGGTGTAGATGTGGCAGAAGTCAACCGTATGGTAAAACAATTTGAGCAGGCAAAGAAAATGATGAAGCAAATGCCGGGGCTCATGGGTGGAAAAGGTGGTAAAAGAGGAAAATTCAAACTTCCCTTTTAACATATAGAACAATCAGTTAACTATAACTAGGAGGTGAAAAGAAATGGCAGTAAAAATTAGATTAAGAAGAATGGGACAGAAGAAAGCTCCTTTCTATAGAATCATTGTTGCAGATTCCAAATCCCCAAGAGATGGAAGATTTATCGAGGAAATCGGTACTTATGACCCAACTCAGGATCCAACTGTTTACAAAGTAGACGAAGAAGCAGCGAAAAGATGGCTTGCAAATGGTGCTCAGCCTACAGATATCGTAGCAAAAATCTTCAAACAGGCTGGTATCGAAAAATAATCCGGGAGGTGTCTTCTAATGAAAGAATTAGTGGAAGTAATTGCAAAATCTCTCGTAGATTGTCCTGACGAAGTCGTTGTGACAGAAACAGAAGAAAGTGACGCTATCCTTGTAGAGCTCAAGGTTGCTCCTGCTGATATGGGCAAGGTGATCGGACGCCAGGGCCGTATAGCCAAGGCTATCCGCACAGTTGTTAAGGCGGCATCATCCAAGAGTGATAAAAAGGTAGTCGTGGATATTTTACAGTAAACTATAGAGCTGCCGCATGAAAGTGCGACAGCTTCTTTCGTATTATAAGAAGATATACTGTTTGGCAGGAGGAAGAAAATGGAAAATTTACTGCAGGTAGGTGTTATCACTACAACCCACGGAATCAGGGGAGAAGTTAAAGTGTATCCAACCACAGATGATGCTCATAGATTTGAAGACCTGGCTTATATATTGCTTGATACAGGAAAAGAGCTGTGCGAGCTGGAAATTGAAAAAGTCAGATATTTTAAGCAATTCGTAATTTTAAAATTTAAAGATGTAGATAATATTAATGACATTGAGCCATATAAAGGCAAAAGTCTCTATGTGACACGGGAATTTGCGGTACCGTTGAAGGAAAATGAATATTATATTGCAGATTTGATTGATATGGAAGTCTATCTTGAGGATGGCAGTTTGTTCGGAATTCTGAAGGATGTTATGGAGACAGGGGCAAACGATGTTTATGTTATAAAAACAGAAACAAAAGGTGAAGTCCTGATTCCTGCAATTAAAGACTGTATCAAGGCAGTTGACGTAGAAAAAGGGACTATGACCATACATCTTCTGGATGGTTTGTGCTAAGGAGGAAGAAAATGAAATTCCATGTACTTACATTATTTCCTCAGATGATAGAAAATACAGTACAGACAAGTATCACCGGAAGGGCGGTAAAAAGCGGAAAAATTTCTCTTCATACCGTGAATATCCGTGATTTTGCAGATAATAAACACATGCGGGTAGACGATTATCCATATGGAGGCGGGGCTGGAATGGTCATGCAGGCAGAGCCGGTTTTCAGGGCATATGAGTCTGTGAGAAAAACATCCAGGGCAGCGGCAAATGGAAAGAAACCAAGATGTATTTACCTTACCCCACAGGGACAGGTGTTTCATCAGACTATGGCAGAGGAACTTGCACTGGAAGAGGAACTGATATTTCTTTGCGGTCATTATGAAGGGATTGATGAACGTGTATTAGAGGAAGTAGTTACCGACTATGTGTCCATCGGAGATTATGTGCTCACAGGAGGAGAGCTGGCTGCTTCTGTAATGATTGACGCGATTTCTAGATTTGTTCCTGGTGTGCTGAATAACGAAGAATCATCCCAGTTTGAGTCCATGCAGGATAATCTTTTGGAATATCCACATTATACCAGGCCAGAAGTCTGGCATGAGAAGCAAGTGCCGCCAGTGCTTTTGGCGGGCAATCATGACAAGATTCAGTCCTGGAGACTGGAGCAGTCTGTGAAACGTACCAAAGAACGCAGGCCGGATTTGTTTGCCCAGAACCGCCCGGTTACCATTGCTTATTTCAGTCCAACCCAGGGAACCAGGCAGGTGGCAGAGATTCTGGCAGAAGGACTGACACAGAATCCTGTTTATCTGGATTTAACCAGAAGAAAATTCCGCAAACAGGTAAAACATTTTACACAGCAGGAGCTTCTGGTGGCTGCGGCACCTGTGTATGGAGGACAGCTTCCGCAGATACCGGATGGATTGTTTACGAATCTGAGAGGAGATCATACACCATGTGTACTTATGGCTGCTTACGGAAACCGCCACTATGATGATACGCTGGCTCAGATGAAGCAGATTTTGACAGAGAGAGGATTTGTCTGTATCGGAGCCATTGCACCAGTAATTCCTCATATTTATTCCGAAAAACTGGGAAGTGGAAGACCGGATCAGAAAGACCGGGAAATCTTCCGCAAGTTTGCTGTTTTGATTAAAAAAAGAATCCAGGAGGCGGAAACACAGGGATTTCGTGAAATTTCTGTTCCGGGAAATCCGAAACCAGAGCCAAAACTTATGAAACCTGTGAAAAAAGAATTTGAGCGTGAACAATGTACAAATTGCCAGTCCTGTGTGCAGAAATGTCCTGTGAATGCCATTTCCAGAGAAACCCTGGAAATAGCAGAAGAAACCTGCATCAACTGCATGCGTTGTGCAAAGACCTGCCCTACAGGTGCCAGATCTTTTGATGCGGGGGAAGTGAGACAGTATCTGGAAAATAATTACAGTAATCCAAGAGAAATTGAGTATTTTTGACCTTGACAAGATTCCCTGTCCATAGTATAATTTTATCTGTTGTAAAAAGAGATGGTCCTCTGTTGCTGATTGCATTAAGAACATCCAGGATTAAAGGAGAAAAATCATGAACGAAATTATTAGAAACATTGAAGCTGCTCAGATGAAAGCAGAAGCACCACAGTTTAACGTAGGTGACACTGTAAGAGTACACGGAAAAATCAAAGAAGGAAACCGTGAAAGAATCCAGATCTTTGAAGGTGTTGTATTAAAGAAACAGGGCGGAAGCAACCGTGAAACTTTCACAGTAAGAAAGAACTCTAACGGAATCGGCGTTGAAAAAACTTGGCCATTACACTCCCCTAACGTAGAAAAAGTAGAAGTAATCAGACGTGGTAAAGTAAGACGTGCGAAACTGAACTACTTAAGACAGCGTGTAGGTAAAGCAGCTAAAGT
>Bissell_p1__coassemble_868_pt1 | contig 17365 bp, 15 predicted proteins | sample Bissell_p1__metabat2_high_PE_036 | metagenome-assembled genome bin Bissell_p1
GAGCAGCTGATTTGTAATCAGCAGGTTATCGGTTCGAGTCCGATCATCGGCTTTTAAAAATAAAATTATTAACGCGGGGTGGAGCAGTCTGGAAGCTCGTCGGGCTCATAACCCGAAGGTCATAGGTTCAAATCCTATTCCCGCTATTTATGCCCAGATAGCTCAGTTGGTAGAGCAGAGGACTGAAAATCCTCGTGTCGCTGGTTCGATTCCGGCTCTGGGCATTTAATATGGAGCATTAGCTCAGTCGGTAGAGCACTTGACTTTTAATCAAGTTGTCCGGGGTTCGAATCCCCGATGCTTCATTTTTAAGAGGACTGAAATCTGCAATCAGGTTTCAGTTTTTTTATTGCGTAAATTTTTATATGGGATATTTAACAAGGTGCTTTCCACATAAGTGGTAAAAAATCGAGAAGTTATCCATAATAAAAAGAGTAAAAAGGATTTTTTGTGGATAACTATAGAAAACATTGTAATAGATGTGAATAAAAAAGAAACCAGAATCAATGAGGGGGGAAGGTTGATTCTGGTCTCTTTTTTAATATAAATATTAAAAAGAAGGAGAGCCGGTCTTTTCATACCGGCATATGAAAAAGAAAAAGATTTTTGAAAAAGTCTTATCGGCTTTTACAAGTAATACTATAAAGGTTAATTGTGATGAATCTGTGTTTAAATGATAAAAGAAATGTAAAAAACATTGGCAGCTTCGTTTTTATTTGTTATAATAAGTGAACATTCTCATATCAGTCAAATCTTACATAATGTCTTTAAAATAATTCTATTGTATTTCAAATTCATTTCAATTATTCAGTATATGAAGAATTTCCAAAAGCTTTTCCTGATCCCTGTGTGACATTGCTGAGATGGCAGTCTTTAAATCTGGAATAATATTTTCTTCTGCTTCTGATTTATCGGAATCTAGTCCGGTTAACTTATCTAAAGAAACATTCAATTTGCGTGCATAACTTATTAAAACGTGAGCATTACATTTATTAATGCCACGCTCCATGGCTGATAAATAATTTTTTGACAGACCGCAGTAATCGGCCATTTCTTGTTGTTGAATATGTGCTTCCTTGCGGAAGGTCTGTAGTCTTTTGTTTAGTCGTTTGCTTTCTTCTGGTAATGGTTTCATTTTACTTCTCCCTTTTCTTTCAATAAATTTATTATAACTGTTTCTGTTAAAAGTGGTCAATGAAAAAATATCGGATTTGATAATGCAAAGGAGTAATAGAATTGAAAAGAAAATTTAGAGTTTTTTTAGGTGCTATTTTTTTGAGTGTGAGTATAGGATGTTTTTTTTATCCAGATTATTATAAGTGGAAAATGGATTGTGAGATAAATATTATAGAAAAAGAAATATTGGAGCCACTGCCTCAGAAAGAAAACAAGAAGAAAGAAAAAAATTATGAGGCGTTATACAAAGAAATGGAAATCTATAATCAAAGACTAGAAATTCAGGGGCAGAACCTTGTGGATGCATGGAGTTATGAAGAACCACCGATTCCGCAGCATTTTATACCGAATGGGGACTATGCAGTCGGCACAATTGAAATCCCGGATATGCAGGTAAAGCTGCCGTTACTTTTGGGAGCTTCTAAAGAGAATCTTTCTAAAGGTGCGGGAATTTTATCGGAAACAAGTATGCCTATTGGGGGAAGAAATTCTAACTGTGTTATTGCCGCTCATCGTGGATGGAGAGGAAATCCATATTTTCAGTATATTGAAAATATGTCAGAGGGCTCGTTGGTATATATTAAAAATCCATGGGAAACAAGGATATATCAGGCAGTAGAAGTTAAAATTATTAACCCTTGGGACTTAGAGTCAATTTTAATACAACCGGAAAAAGATATGGTAACTTTATTAACTTGTCATCCTTATGGGATAGGTGGAGGTACACAGCGTTATCTTGTATATTGTGAATATGTGAAAACACAATCCCAGGTTGAAAATGTAAATACAGAGAAAAAGAATGAGGATAGAAAGCTAAATGAAAATGAAATACAAAATGGGGGTCAGTCGAAGAAATTTATGAAATGGGAGGAGAGAGTGTGCATCGTATTTCCTATGGTTACATTGATAATAATTATTTTCCGTTTTTTTTATAATTTATATCTTGATAAAAGAAACAAAAACAGTTATAATAAGGATACAAACAACTGAAAACAGTGATAATAAGAAAGGAGAAAAGAATATGAGAAGAAATTTTTTCAGGGGAGTAGGTAGTTTATTTTTGACAATGTTTTTGGTGCTGACATCGGCACAGGAAATTTTTGCAGCAACGCAGGATATCATTGATACGGGAAGAAGGGGAAGTTTTACTATTTACAAGTATGATTTAACAGCAGCAGAACAGGATGATGTAGATATATCAGGAGGAGTATTTGAAAATAATGGAAAAGAGGATATAAAAGCCAAGGAAACATTAATGAATTATGCTATTTCAGGTGTGGAATTTACTTATTTGCAGTTAGGTGGTATTCATACAGATAGCCAGGGAGGAAAAGTTCAACTTTTATATGATATTCCGGAAAGTTTGGAGAAAATACTTGAATTAGAAAATGAAAGAAAAAATCACTGCTATACATCGACAGAGTTGAACAAGGCATTGAAAGATATTATGTCAAAAGGAACAGAGGGAAAAAATAAGCTGGAGCAGTATATGATGAACTCGGAAGAGAGAAAAGCAATGCCGGTTACAGACACAGAAGGTAAAACCGCAGCAACAGGATTATCGTTGGGATTATATCTGATTCTAGAAACCAGAGTTCCGGCAAATGTTCATACAACAATAGATCCATTTTTTGTCTCACTGCCAATGACAGATTCAGAGGGAGATGCCTGGTTTTATGATGTGGAGGTATATCCAAAAAATCAAACCGATATTCCTGATTTGGATAAATTAGTAAAACAAAAAGATGATGATGGGAAATTGTCTTATGAAGATGTAGCTACAGGTTCTGAAGGTGATGTTATGGATTATATTCTGGTATCCCATCTTCCGCAAATAACTTCTGAAGCCACCTATTTAACAAAATATTCGTTTGTAGATAAAATGGATACAGGACTTGTTTATAACAAAGATGTCACTATACGTTTTTATGACAGTGAGGCAGATGCCAGGGAGAATAAAAAAGAAAAGGCTATTCAGATATGGGATAATGATGAAAGTTTGTATCAGGTTTCCTACATAGAGGAAAATAACCAGAAAATGACAGTAACTATAACAAAAGAAGGATTAAAAGAAATCAATACAAAATTTTCAGGAAAATGGATTGTAATTGATTACTCCTGCAGCATAAAATCAGACCAGTCACCAATACTGGGGGATTCAGGAAATATAAATAATGTAAATCTTGAATGGAAACGCACCAATATGGAAGAGGCCGATACTTTGGAAGATCGTGCTAAGGTTTATACATTTGGATTAAATATAAAAAAGAATTTTGCTGATAATAAAGGAAATGCCTTGGATGTGCAGTTTGTTTTGCAGAATCAGACAGATGGACATTATATAAAAGCAAAAGGTGAGAATGGAATTTATTATGTGACAGACAGTGAAAAAGGAACAACAGAAAAAGAAGCTACAGTACTTGTACCTGCGGAAGATGGAAATTTGGAAATATATGGACTAGAAGCAAATACTTATGTTCTAACAGAAATTGCAACATCAGATGGATATTCTCTTCTAAAAAAATCTATGGTGATTGATATTGTGAGTACACTTGACAATATTATCCCATCTCGGACAACTCTATATGACATCATGGATAAAAATAATAACCCTAATAAAAATTTAATAGAAACAGAGGGAAGACGCGCCAGTGCATCGGTTGATGGAAAACCTGCAAGTATGAGTGAGTTTCATTCAGATAACGGAAGTGTATCAATAAATGCAAATGTCGAATTGTCAGTAGTCAATAGCAGGACATTTCAATTACCTCAGACAGGCGGTTTGGGAACATGGATTTTCACATTTGCAGGATGTGGTGCAGCTTTAGCAGGGGTCATTCTTGTGACAAAAAAATCCAAGAAGAAGGAAGTTTAATGGAATATGGGAAAGGGGATAAGCGGTAAAAAAGGATTACTTACGATTTCGTTATTTACCAGTGCCATTATTTTAATAGGGTATCCGTATATTGCAAATTATATATTTGAGCATCGGACAGATTCCATTGTGGAAACAACAGAAAAATTAGAGAGAAATATGGAAGATAGGAAAAGAGAAGAGTATGCAGATGAAATAAATAAATATAACCAAGAACTATATAGTGGGAGAATCCAGCTTCAAGACCCTTTTAAGGGAATGTTTGAAGAAAAAGAGACAGGAAAATACAATGAGTTACTAAATATTAATAAAAATGGAATTATGGGAACTATTGTAATACCAGCTATTAATATAAAACTGCCGATTTACCACGGAACATCAGAGAAAATATTAGAAAAAGGAATCGGACATTTGGAGGGAAGTTCTTTGCCATTAGGAGGAGAAAATACACATGCTGTATTAACAGGGCATACAGGGCTCAGTAATGCAAAGCTGTTTACAGACCTGTCAGAGATGAAAGAGGGAGAGTTTTTCTTTTTAAATATTTTAGGAGAGCAATTAGTATATCAGGTTAACCAGATAAGGATTGTTTTACCTACAGATTTGGAGGAACTGTATATCAAGAAAGGCAAAGATTACTGTACTCTTGTAACATGTACTCCTTATGGAGTCAATACCCATCGCCTTCTGGTTCGAGGAGAGAGAGTAGAAAACGAGGGAATATTTGAGAATAAAAGAAATTTTGAGAAAAAAAGAATAGAGTCCAGATGGATGAAAGAATACAAATATGCTTTAAAAAGTAGTCTTGGAATGTTAGGAGGAAGTTTCATACTACTATATTTCTTTCGTAAGTTTATAAGACACTAAAAAGGAAAGGAGAAAGCTGCATATGGGCAGTAGAATGGGGTATGAAAAATAAAAAAATAATTCCGGTATGGCTGTTGATTGTGTTACTTTTGGGAAATTGGTTTACTATTTCACATAATGTATATGGAAGTTCAGAAAAAATTGTTCAGAATGGATTGTCAGAAGAATTGCTGACAGAGGCTATAATGGTCTCTGTCAGTAGAAAAAATGAAAAACAGGAATTACATCCGGGAAAGCAAGCAACATTGATTGTGAAAATGAGTAATAAAACAGAAGAAAAAGGGCAATTTAGAATTTATTTTTGCGATGGGGAAACTCCATTGCCACAAGAAAAAGAACAATGGAGTTCCTATTTTACAAAAGCAGCACAATCTGTAAAAATAGATGGAATGAGTAGTGAAAATAAAATGCCAATTATGGTAAAGTTTCCGGAGAAAGAAGAAGAAGAAACATTGCTGGAGATACATCAAAAAATTGAAAATGAAAAAATAGTTACATCCTATGCACAATTAGAAATTCCACCGGAAGGAGATACAGAGTTTGAATTAGTGGTATCTTCCGAAGAAGAAGAAAAGGCAGTTATTATTCCAACCGTAGAAAATCAGGAAATTGTTTATGGAGAACCTGTATATGTAGAATGGAAAGCAGATGAAGGTTATACAGAAGACAGGATAGAGGGAGATACAGAAATGACGGAAAATTTTTCTAGGGAAGAGCAGGAGGCAGAAGGAGAGAATGCAGAGGAAAATCTGGAATTAGAAATAGATGGGGAAATGTCATTAAATTCGGAATCACATAAGTTTCGTACTGTAATTCCACAAAAGGGAGGTGTATTAAATCTTTTATACGATTTTGAGGAAGCACAGTGGACAACCGTTTACCCAAAGAGAAATGGCTTGGCCACGGCAGATACACTTCCAGGGGGAACAGTGATTAAAACGGTTTTATCGGCAGATCCGGGGTATTGTATTGCATCATGCAGAATATTAGAAGAAGATTCGTCAGAATGGAAAGAAATAGAGGAGTGCATAGGAAAAGAACGATATGAACTGGAAATAGAAATTTTGAGAGAAGATATCACATTGGAAATTTTCTTTGAAAAGAAAAGAGAATTGACAGCGGAAGAAGAAACTTATCAGACTTCATTGGAGTTTATTTACAATCGCGACGATTGTGCAGATGTAAAGGAAGACAACGTAAGTAAAAATAAAGCAGAACTACAGACATTAAAAGATACTGACAATAGACTGGCAGCAGTACCTGATAATGTTTATCTGGAAGTGGGTGATAGAATTTCCTATCCTTCTCAAACTTATATATCACATGAATTCAATATATCAGGTTGTGACGGGATTGTCGGACCTGGATATTGTATGAACCCTAATAAGAGCAATCCGCCAAGTGGATGGTATTCTGATATACGTTTACTGGATGAAACAAGGCCTGATTATGGAAATGCATATAAATTAATTATGCTGACCAACTACGGCATGGATTTACAGTCATGGGGGGATTTTTGGTTTGGTATTTCGGATCAGGGTCAAAAAAAGTATAGAGAAATTTATATTCATGCAATTATTGGATACTTGGAGACTGGTACGTTATTAGGATTGAATAGTGAAGAACAAAGAGGAGTTATTAATATAGCAAACGATGTATATAAAAGAGCAAATAATGGAGAAGTGGAGGGAGTTTTAAAGAAATATCGTGTTTATGAAATTCATACAGAAAATGCTAAGATGCAAAACATATGCTTTATGACACGAAATTCAAAAGGTGGATTAAGTATTCAGAAAAAAAGCAGTAAACCTGATATCACAAGCAATAATGAATATTACAGTTTGCAAGGTGCTGTTTATGGCATATATTCTGATGAATCTTGTACAAAACAGATTATGACTATGGAAACAGATCACAATGGATATGCTGCAACTGCAGATGATGCCTTAGAGGATGGGAGCTACTATGTAAAAGAGCAGACGCCTTCAAAAGGATATATGTTAGATACAAATACATATAGGTATGACATTGCAGGTGGAGGAAAGGCAGCAGAAAATAAGAAAATATCCAGTGAACCGCCTAAAATGGGAAGAATAGATATCACAAAAACATCTGCTTTGCCGGAAATATCAGATCATAATCAATGTTATGATTTAGGAGGAGCAGAGTACACGATTTATAAAAATCAGGATTGTACAGAGTATGTATCCAAAATTGTAACGGACAGTACAGGATGTGGAACAGGAGATCATTTGCCATTGGGAATCTATTATGCTAAAGAGACAAAGGCTCCAAAAGGATATGAAATAAGTCCAGCTGTTTATACCATATCTTTGACAGAATCAGAAGAGTCCATCACCATAGAAGAGCTAAATGTACAAGATTATCCTGAAAACTATTCTATGGGAATCCATATAATCAAGACAGGCAAGGGAAAAGAAACACTTGAAGTTCCAACTTTAGAAGGAACGCAGTTTACCGTTAAATATTACGATGGATTTTTTAACCAGGATAATCTCCCAGATATGGCAGAGCGTATTTGGGTTATAGAAGTAAAGAAAGATAAAGAAACAGGAAAATTTCTGACAGAGCTTGGAGATGAATATTTGATAAGTCAGTTAAGTGATAAACTTTATAAAAATGAAAATCAAGAAGCTGTGATTCCTTATGGGACACTTACGGTTCAGGAGACAAAACCTGCTTCAGGATATACGCTGAAAGGAAATTTGAAGGACAAGAATGGGAAAATTGTAGCAGTTAATAGTGAATTATATGTGGCACAGGTAAAAAAAGAAAGTGGAAATATAATGTTAGAAGGTGGAAACGAATTTATAGCAGAAGACGAATTGATTCATGGAAGCATTAAAATAAAAAAATATAAATCCGATGGAAAAACACCATTAGAAGGTGCAGAATTTGAAATTAAAAACAGAGAAGGAGAAGTAGTGCAGGTAAAAACTACAGATAAAAATGGAGAAATTATGTTTGATAAGCTATATCCTGATACTTATACCATTACTGAGAAAAAAACAGTGGAAGGCAATACATTGTTGAAAGAGCCTTTGGTGGTTCAGATTCCAGCTAAGGTAACAAAAGAGGAAATAAAAGAAAATAATATTGACGAGAGTAAATGTATTTATGATCCTGTGGAAGATGTTTATTATATTTATAATTATGTATATGAAATTACTAACCATGCCAATTTTCAAATACCTATGACAGGTGGAGAAATTCCGTATGAACCGTTCTTTTTTCTGAGTATTGGAATAGTTTTATTTTTAGGTGCAGTGGCTGTTCTTATGAAAAAGAATGATCCGGGGAGTCAGAAATAAGAAATTTATATATGTTATAAAAAACGAAACAGGAGCAAGAATCCGAGGGGGTTAGATTCCTGCTCCTGTCTGTATTTCATAAAAAAGAAGGAGTTACTGGCAACTCTTTTGCCAGTAATATGAAAAGAAAAAGATTTTGAAAAAAGTCTTATTGGCTTTTACAAGTAATACTATACCCTGTAAATAAGGATAATTTATGACTAAAAACTAAAAGAAAAATGAAAAAATATCAATTTGATTTATTGTTATTTTAGAATTATTTCAAAAATCTTTTTATTTTATAGTTTCACCTGATTTACCGGTCTGCCTTGTAAACAGGATCTGCTGGATAGCCCCCGGCAGCTTTTTGCATTCCCCTTTGGATGGCATCCCTGGAATTTTTCCAGTCTGCATCTTTATTTCTGAAGTCGAATTTATCACAGAACCACTCTAAATCTTCAGTGACTCTCTGTAAATTTTCTGTCATGAGAGAGAAAATAGAATCATAGAAGGAATTTTTTTCTTTGTCAGATAAAACTACTTCTGCTGTTTCAATTAAATCTGCAAAATGTGGGAGACAGAATCCTTTGCTGTTTTTGAATATTTCCTGGAACTCAGTGTTTTTACGGTATAATTCAAAAAAAGTATCCAGGTAACGGTTGTAGGTGTCCTTGTAATAATCACAGATATAACAGTTAGAACTTTGTTCTTTTACCCAGTTTCCAATGCTGGTCTGGGGATTTTCGGGATCAATTTTTGCTTTTTTGAAATGACTCAGCATGGATGCCTTTCCGGGAGAAAACATTTTTATTTGCTGTTTGAGTTCTTCGTTTTTTTTCTTAAAATGTGTGGTGAGAATCAAACCTGTTCCAAGACGGTTTCCATAGTCGAACATTTTTTTATAGTGTTCTCTGCAAAAGCCCATTTTGTCGGTTTCTGCACGAATGTCATCTTCCATGTAGGAAGCACCGGAACCAAGAACAAAATCAATTGCATGTTGTTCAAGATTACGTTCAATAAAGCAGAATGGGCACTCATCATTGGCATGAAAAGCATCCATAAGAGGAATGGTATATATTTTTTCTTTCATTGCTTTTACCCTCATTTCTTGTTTTTATAAGCGTACCACAAGTAGGAATGAAAGAAAAGATAAATAAGTGTTTACAGGTATAATTGGTGTCTGTTAAGATAATAAGAAAGGGTTTATGTATAAGACTTATTATACAGAGGATGGAGAGAAAATGAAGAAAAAAATAGACTTATTGGAAGGACCGATTGCAGGGACTCTTGCTAAGTTGGCGTTTCCGATTATGGGGACATCATTAATCCAGATGGGATACAATCTGGTGGATATGATTTGGATAGGTAAGCTTGGAAGCGGTGCAGTGGCAGCAGTAGGTGCAGCGGGCATGTTTATGTGGCTGGCTAATGGTGTAACAACGATTCCTAAAATAGGAGGGCAGGTTACTGTTGCACAGAAGCTCGGAAGCAATGAGACAGAAGAGGCAGCAGAATATGGAAGATGTGCTCTTAAAATGGGGGCATTTTTGGGGATTTTATATGGTATTCTGAGTGTCCTTTTTAGTAGTCAGATGATAGGATTCTTTCAATTGAATCATAAGGAAGTGATACAAGATGCGAGAACGTATTTATTGATTACCTGTGGATTAGTGGTTTTTTCTTTTCTGGATCAGGTAATTGGTGGAATCTTGGCAGCTATGGGAAATACGGTTACAACATTCAGGGTAACAACGGTAGGATTATTGATTAATTTAGTTTTGGATCCTGTATTAATTTTTGGAATTGGTCCAATTCCCGGAATGAAAGTAGCTGGTGCAGCAGCAGCAACAGTTTTAGCACAGATGATTGTGTTTGTTTTATATTTAAAAGCGGTATGGAATGAACCGGTTATTTTTAAAAATCTTCATTTAATGAAAAGGTCAAGAAAAGAACATGTGAAAAATATTGTAAAAATAGGATTTCCATCAGCAGTTCAAGATGCACTGTTCTCAGCTATTTCTATGGTGATTGCCAGATTAGTTGCCAGTTGGGGAGATGCTGCTGTGGCGGTTCAGAAGGTTGGGAGTCAGATTGAGTCTATTTCATGGATGATGGCTGGAGGATTTTCAACGGCAGTAAATGCATTTATTGCCCAGAATTATGGTGCAGGAAAAATAGAAAGAATAAAAAAAGGCTACAGAACAGCATTAACTATTATGGGAGCATGGGGCATTTTTACCAGTATGCTGCTTTGGATTTTTCCAAAATTCTTTTTCAGTATTTTTATAACAGAACCGGATGTGATTCCTATGGGTGTGGATTATTTAAGGATTATTGGAATCAGCGAGTTGTTTATGTGTCTGGAAGGTGCTGCAACAGGAGCATTCCAGGGATTGGGAAAGACAGTGCCACCGTCTGTTACCGGAATTGTATTCAATGCTTTGAGAATACCAGCGGCTATGTTATTGTCAAAGACATCTCTTGGATTGAATGGAATTTGGTGGGTATTAAGTTTTTCTTGTGTTTTTAAAGGGACAATTCTGCCACTATGGTATCATATAGCATTTAAAAAAATAAAAATGAAGGGAGGAACAAAAGATTATGAGAAATGACATGGTATTATTAGTTATTGCAGTAGTAGTTATTCTAGTGGGGATTTTTCTTGCTGTAAAAGGGAAACCTTCTATGATCAGAGACCGGTTCTCCAGTGGGGTTTCGCCTAAAAATGAAAGAAAATTTATGATGACAATAGGAGGTGCAGTTGGAATCATCGGATTAGATATGCTGGTACTTGTATTGTTATCTATGAACATGACAGTTACAGAAGAAATGACATTGATTATTCTTGCAGTAGGAATTGTTTTGTTCGTTGGAATGATTCTGATTGGACAGAAATATTTTAGAAGATAAATTTTAAATTTAACTATTCACAGTGAAAAAACAGTGGTACAATAATCAGCAGAAAATTTTGATGATAAACACAAGGAGTGAGGATAATTATGAGCAGAGAATATCGTATTGAGACAAAATGTATCCAATCCGGATGGAAACCTAAAAAAGGTGAACCAAGAATGATGCCTATTTACCAGAGTACAACTTTTAAATATGATACAACAGAAGAAATGGGAAGATTATTCGATTTAAAGGATAACGGATATTTTTATACCAGATGCCAAAATCCTACAAACGATTTAGTGGCTGCTAAAATCGCAGATTTGGAAGGCGGTGTTGCGGCTGTACTTACATCTTCCGGCCAGGCTGCAAACTTTTATGCTGTATTTAATATCTGCGAAGCAGGAGACCATGTAATCTGTGCATCTTCTATTTATGGAGGTACATTGAATGTCCTTGGTGTTACAGCAAAAAAAATGGGGATTTCCTGTACTTTCGTAGATGTGGATGCCCCAAAAGAGGAACTTGATAAGGCATTTCAGCCAAATACAAAAGCTGTAATTGCAGAAACGATTGCAAATCCGGCACTGGTAGTTCTTGATATTGAAAAAATGGCAGATGTGGCTCATAGCCATGGTGTGCCGCTCATTGTGGATAATACTTTTGCGACACCGGTAAACTGCAGACCATTCGAATGGGGAGCAGATATTGTAACACATTCTACAACAAAATATATGGATGGTCATGCTGCACAGGTAGGCGGTGCTATTGTGGACAGCGGAAACTTTGATTGGGAAGCACATGCAGAAAAATTCCCAGGATTAACCACGCCAGATGAATCTTATCATGGTGTAGTATATACAAAACAGTTTGGAAAGGCAGCTTATATTACAAAAATCAATGCTCAGCTTATGAGAGATCTGGGCTCTATTCCTTCTCCTATGAACTGTTTTATCCTGAATCTGGGACTGGAATCCCTGGTGCTAAGAGTAGAAAGACATTGCTATAACGCACAGAAGGTAGCAGAATATCTGAGTGAGCATCCATTAGTCGGAAAAGTGAATTATCCAGGTCTTCCAGGAGATAAATATTACGCACTGGCACAGAAATATATGCCAAAGGGAACTTGCGGTGTTATCTCTTTTGAATTAAAGGCAGGAAGAGAAGCTGCAGTAAAATTCATGGATAATCTGAAACTGGCATCAATTGTAACCCATGTAGCTGATGCAAAGACCAGTGTGCTGCATCCTGCAAGCCATACGCACAGACAGTTGAATGATCAGCAGTTAGAAGCAGCGGGAGTATCTCCGGGTATGATTCGTCTGTCAGTTGGAATTGAGCATGTAGATGACATTATTGCAGACCTGGAACAAGCATTGCAGGCAAGTGAGAAATAAGATGGTATCTTATCAGATTACACAGTGGAGTCATGAATTATTTCGTCTTCAAGTCAAACCAGGCGGAATCTATATAGATGCAACCATGGGAAATGGCCATGATACCTTGTTTTTATGTGAACTTGCGGGAGAAACAGGGAAAGTAATCGCTTTTGATATTCAAGAGAAGGCAATCAATGCTACAGAACTGCTTTTGAAGGAACATCATATGGAAACCAGAGCAAAACTTTGCCTGGATAGTCATATTCACATGGACAGATATCTTGAGCAGGATTCTGTAGATGGCATTTATTTTAACTTTGGTTATCTGCCGGGAGGAGACCATAATCTGGCAACAAAACCAGATACCAGCGTAGAAGCAATTAAGACTGGACTTGGATTATTGCGAAAAGGCGGTGTTATGGCTCTTTGTATTTATAGCGGCGGTGATACAGGATTTGAAGAGAAAGACTGTATTCTTGAATATTTAAAAGGTCTTGACGAAAAATCCTATATCGTGATTGTAAATACATATTTTAACAGGAAAAATAATCCGCCGATACCGGCATTTGTAATTAAAAAATAATGCTTTGCGGATAGGACACCCATATATCTTCATATAATGTCAGTGAAAGAGATGCAGGTACTGTGATTTCATGAAGAAAGAAAGTGAATGGTGGATTCTTGTATGCAGTATGTTTATATTGCTGCCGTATCTGGTAACTGTGCTGATTCTTGGACGTAGTGCATGTCCCGTAAGCAAAACAGCAGAGTTGGAGGAGTATGTGGCTGGTGCAGCAGCGTCTCAGATTCCGTGGGGATATCAAAAAGAAACGATTAAAGCTCAGGTAGTTCTTGCCAGAACAAATCTTTATCTGGAGAGGCAGGCAGGAAAAGAACAACCCATGCTGAAGGAGATAAGTAGATTTTTTCATCAGAAACATATGAATTCAGAAAAGCTGGAGCAGTTTGCTATTTTTCAGGACGCTGCTGTTGAGACAAAGGGTGAAATTTTAACGAAGAATGGTGAAGCAGTAAGGATTCCTTATCATGATTTAAGTGCCGGGAAAACCAGAGATGGAAAAGAAATTCTGGGAGATTCCTATGCTTACATACCTTCTGTAGAAGTAACAAAAGATATTGACAGTCCTCTTTATGTGGAGGGCTGTTATTTTTCTTTTCAGGAATTAGAGAAGCATATGCGGAAGCAATACATAAGTTTTGCTTTTGGGGAAGAGAAGATAGTAGAAGTAAAGAAAACAGATGCAGCAGATTATGTTATGGAAGTACAGATAGGAAATCAGATGGTTCAGGGAGAAACAATAAGAGAGATTCTTGATTTGCCTTCTTCTTGCTTTACCGTTCAGATATCAGGAGATAAAGTGCGTTTTCTATGCAAGGGAAGGGGACACGGTCTTGGCATGAGCCAGTATGGAGCAGATCAAATGGCTCTTGAGGGGAAAAATTATAAGGAAATATTAAATCTCTTTTTTCCGGAACTGAGTATAGAAAAGAGAAAATAGAAAAAAGACACCAGTCAGCATCTTATCACTTGCTGGCTGGTGTCTGTCTTTAGTTTACTTCTTCTCCTTCTGTTTGATTTTCTGCCAAATTCAAAACAGAGGTAGTAATAACGATGGAATCTTGGTTAACAAGGTTGTCCACTTCAAAACTTACGAGATCTCCTTCTTTTATTTCATAGAATCCCTGTACATTGTAAGGATAAAGAATGGTCATAGTACCCTGAATTGTAATGGTATCTCCTTCTTTTAAGTGGGAACCATTGTATTCGCCTGTATCCGTAACGGTAGCTTCCATGGTCCGGTCATCCAGTATAGCAGTAATTTGTGCTTCTATGGATTTCAGCTCATCCGTTTGGGTGTAGGTATGAGAGGAAGGGGTAATTTCAACCAAGCTGACTACTTTTTTTGAAACAGGAAGATACTTAGCCATGAGTTTTGAGTCTTCAGAATATTTATAGCTATATACAATATTCTTTGTTTCTGGGTCATATTCCATGTATTCCTCATTGGTAATATAGGAATAGGTGTTATAATTTTTTTCACTGATACGCAGAGAAATCTTTTGGTCAAAAAGGTCTGTGCCTTCCATACAATAAGTATCCTCCATCGGAATGTTCAGTATGGAATGAGGTGTTCTGAAAAATTTAGTTTGATTTACAGTAACCTGTACAGGTTTTTTCATTGCCAGAGTATCTTTTGCTCCGGTATAGAGAAAAATACTGCTGAGAAGGAGAATCAGCACTGTAAATCCAATAGGTATTATGTTTTGGACAGAGGTTTTCAGCCGTTTTTTCAGTTTTATCTGGAAAATAAGAAGCAATATTATGGCAGCAGCAATGCATCCGAGACAAATATAATAACGAACAGGTGCTGTCCAAAAATCAAAGAAGTATGTCAGTATGGTAATGTCCAGAATCACCAGCAGCAGTATTAAAACATAACAGATGGTATTCATCAACTTTTTCATATGTAAATCCTCCATGTTGCCTAAGTTGTTACTTTTATTTTAACACACATGGATAGAAAAGAAAAACAGATAATGTATAAGTTTTCATTTTCTGGCAATCCTATGATTGAAGTCAAAAAAGGGGCGGATTGCTCCATATAGGTAGAGGTGAAAGATATGAGTAAAAAAGGTAAAATCCGTGTTGCTCTTGGGAGTATGCTGGCATTAACACTTGTGGTTACATGTGCTGCTGTATATCAGTCTGGGAGTAAGAGCACGCCAAATGAGAAAGAATTTGTTAAGGAGAACGAGGAAGACACTGTTGACCAGGCAATAAGAACAGAAGAACGGGTAGATACAGAAGAAACAGAGGATGTAAATACTTCTCAGGTGGAAGGAACAAGAAAAACAGAAGATGATACAGCAAAAGAAGAGAAGCAGGATACTGTAAGTGAAGAGCAGCCAGCCGCAGACAAAGAAGCACCAGAGCAGGAGAACACAGAATCTGCATCTGCCCAGGCACAGACTCAGACAGCTATTCCCCAGGCACCTTCTTTGAATTTTACGGAAAGCTCTCTCATGGAATGGCCGGTAAACGGACAGGTTGTGCTGGATTATAATATGGATCATACAATCTATTTTCCAACATTGAATGTATATAAATTGAATCCGGCTGTAGCAATTTCAGCAGAAGCAGGAACACCAGTGGCAGCAGTCGCTAATGGGAAAATTGTCTCTATTGCGGAAAACGAAGAGACAGGCATTACTATGACGGTAGATATGGGAAATGGCTATCAGGCTATTTACGGGCAGTTAAAGGATGTTCCTTTCCAGGCAGAAGAGTATGTGTCAGCAGGAAGTGTGCTTGGATATGTAAACGAACCAACCAAGTATTACAGCAAGGAAGGTGCAAATCTTTATTTTGCTTTGAAAAAAGATGGCATGCCTCTAGATCCGATGCAATATTTGCCCTGAGAAAGAATTCACAAATCTGGATTGTAAGAGTATAATAAAGTATGCAGCGGAAGTTCCGCAGCCGATATACTTTTACAGTCTTTGAACCAATTTCCCGGAAATCAGATGTCTTTCAAAAAGAATTGTTCCATACGGATTCCCGGCTGAGTGAAGCACGTATTTATCGGCGGCTTGATATATAGGACGTTTTGACTGGCTTTTGAAGCAGGTAGAGCGTCCGCTACATAGAACAGCAGGAGTGAGAACGTGGAAAATTATACTTATATGTTGCAGTGCAGGGATGGAAGCCTTTATACAGGATGGACTACAAATTTGGACAAGCGGGTGGCCTGTCATAATTCTGGAAAAGGGGCAAAATATACCAGGGCAAGACTTCCCGTAGAATTGGTGTATTATGAGAAGTTTAAGACAAAGGAAGAGGCAATGCGAAGAGAATGGGAGATTAAGCAACTGACTCGAAAACAAAAGGAAAAATTGATAAAAAATATATAAAAAGAAAAACATCCGGGCTTAGAGAGTACAAAAAAAGGAGAAACCGGATGTTTTTCTTTTTAACAATATTATGATCTAGCCATGCCGTCTACACTAAGAACAACTCCTGTGATGTAGGATGCTTCGTCAGAAGCCAGGAATACAAAAGCATTTGCAATATCTTCCGGCTGGCCGAGACGTCGGAGAGGAATCTGATTGATTAGAGGCTCAATCACCTGTTTAGGAACTGATTTCATCATATCTGTTTCTGTGATTCCAGGTGCAACCGCATTGACACGGATTCCTTTTGGTCCAAGTTCTCTTGCAAGAGAAACGGTAAGACCGTTTACTGCAAATTTGGATACAGGGTAAGCCAGGCCACTTGCCTGTCCGTAAATACTTACCATGGATGAAGTATTGAGAATTACACCGTCACCTCTGGCAATCATACATTCAGAGGCTGCTCTGGTGGAGTTAAATACTCCTTTTACATTTAAGTCCATGATACGGTCGAAATCTTCTTCTTTGTATTCCATGAACGGAGTACGTTCAGAAAGACCGGCATTGTTTACCAGAATATCTACACAGCCGTATTTGGATGTTGCTTCACGGAAAGAAGTTCTTACGGATTCTAAATCAGCCAGATTCGGACTGATTCCTGCTATTTTTGATTCAGGATATTTTTCCTGTAATTTTTTTACTGCATTATCAGCGGATTCCTGAGTGCTTGCTGTCAGGATAACAGTAGCACCTTCTCTTAAAAATGCATCTGCGGTAGCAAAACCAATTCCACGGCTTCCGCCAGTGATGATAGCAACTTTATTTTTTAATCTCATGAGATTACCTCCTGTTTTTGTAATTTATATTTAGATATTCATACTTATTATCTGTAACTTTGATTGTAGCATATACAAAAAAAGTGACTTTGTCTGTGACAAAATCACTTTTTGAAA
>Bissell_p1__coassemble_1152_pt1 | contig 14403 bp, 17 predicted proteins | sample Bissell_p1__metabat2_high_PE_036 | metagenome-assembled genome bin Bissell_p1
CAGCTCCCCTTTCGTATTATGCTCTTCTTCTGTTTCTTCCCAGAACAACTACAGCTGCTCCCAGAAGTAATACAGATGCGCTCACATAGATACCCCAGTCAGAGCCAACACCAGTTTTTGGTGATGTGCTTGCTGATGAATCTGTAGTAGAAGAACCTGCTCCGGTGTTTTTACCAATGATGGCAACAGGAGACAAGTCTTCGAATTTTGCTGTGATCTCTTTTTTCGCATAATCAACATTCTCTGGATTGATTACTTCCCAAACTGCTCTTTCGGTACTATAGTGAAGGACTTTTACATCCTGCAGTGCTTCTGTGAGGTTTGGAACGTGGAAGGTAACGATATACTTTCCATCTTCTGCTTTCACACCGCCATCAACAGGCTTTACATCGAAGAATTTGGTTACAAGAGTTTTTCCTGTTAATTCTTCTTTTAACTGTTCTGCCTGTTCCGCAATGCTTTCCAAAGTAGCAGTTCCTTCATTAATAGCTACAATTTTCTCTACTACTTCTGGAGCTTTTTCTGCTACTTCTTTGAAGTTCTCTTCTGTACCTTCGATCATTTCGTATTTTCCTACAGATTCTCCTGCTGGAGTTGCCTGTGTGGTCTTACTTCCTGCTGCAAATACGCTGACCGCCTGGGTTACAACCAGAGCTGCTGCTAAAAGAGTTCCTAAAATTCTTTTTTTCATCGGGTATCACTTCTCCTTTCTTAAGATTATTTTTCTATAGATACCAGTACAGCTTGTACTAGATATCTCTGAGTTGAGATTCCTGCGTAGCAGGTGGATAAGGTAATGATCTTATCCTCATTTGTCACTTCCATCGAAGCGTCTACAAAAGCATTCATATCTCGCTTGGAGAAAATGCTGTCCAAATACTGCTTATATTCTTCCTGATTCCAGAAATTATAGTTCATAAGCAAATGTTTATTATCAGTAAGATATGCCGCAAAGATTTTGTAATGCAAAATCTGATCTGGCATATAAATCGTAATGTCACGGTTGGTATCAAAAAAGCTTCTGTCCATATAATTATGAATACTCTGAAACATAGAACCATTTTTCATATCATGCCCATAGATTACCGTGTTGGGATCTTCGAAAGTTTTGGTGTTGAAATTTTCAGTAAAAATCGCACCTTCTCTTTTTTCTTCCCTGTCTATGGTATGATTTAAATAATAGGCATTATCGGTGCTACTCTGTAAGATAGGATAATCCACAGCCGTATTGGGAATCTGAATCCATGCGTACACATCTGGATTTCTCTGTTGCAAAGCAGCGAAATCTACAGGAACGTCTATGGGAGTTTTTGGCTCCTCTTCCTCGTCCGGAGTGTCTTCTGGTTCTTCTTGAACTTCCTTCGTCACTTCTTCTTTGATTTCTTCGTATTCTTTTCCTGCATTTTTTTCTTCTATGTATTTCATGATTCCCACAGCTCCACATAGGATGCCGAGTCCAAGGAGAACCAATGCAATCACTTTTCTTTTTTTCATGGACAGCTCCTATTCTACTTCTTCATAAAAATACTGAATCATGTTTTTATACAGTTCCTGGTCATCCACATGATATTCATCAAAATCCTGACCTTCGATTCCCTGTCCCGGAAGATTCCAGATTTCCTTGTCCTTATCAGAAGAAAAGTCCTGAAGAACCTTTACGAACTGATCAGCTCCAATATTGGTAATCATATGATCATTTAATTTTTCATAGAGGTCCGTAACCAGAGACGGAGATTTACTATAGATTTGTGTTGCTTTCTCTCCATATGCAGAAAGAAAGGCAATCTGACGTTCCAGACGTTCCAAGGCACTCTGACTTTTTTCTGTACTTCGGTAACGCACAAATGCTTCTGCATTTTCTGCATCCAATGCAATTTTGCTTCCTTTTTTCCACTCTGGGTTCTGCTCTTCCAGACTGTCGTTTGGAACCGTAACATCTACTCCATCAATGGCTTCGACCATGATGGGAATTCCATCCATATCCACAGCACAGTAGCCCTGGATAGGCAGGCCATAGAGCAGGTTTGATACCGCCTGTTTCATCAAATCACAGCTGATACTCTTCCCATCTCCATAACCATAGGCCAGATTGATGTGATCTTTTGTCATACCAAGACTGGCACCATTTTGATCAAATACTTCGATTTCTGCTATGGTATCTCGCGGAATGGACAGCATCGACATATGACGTTTGACTCTGTCCCAGGACAGTAAGAAAATCGCATCCGCCTGACCGGCATTTGCTTTTCCTTGCTCTGTTTCTATTTTTTCTCTTTTATCAATTCCCATGAACAAGAAGTTGCTCAAATGGTCATTGTACTCATATTCTTTTCCTTCATAGACCACGGAACCTGAAGTCTTTTTTTTCTCTGTCTCGGCAGATGCAGGTGTCTGTATCTGCTCTTTTCGATTACTTTTCTTCCAGATTCCTAGTCCGATGGTTCCAGCTATTGCCAGAATCAGCACGGCAATCAGTAATGTCAAATATTTTTTCACTCTTCTTTTCCGTCTTTTTCCGGTTCTGTTCATGTTTTATCCTTCTTTTTGAATGTATTTTAATTCTTCTAGCTTTTGGAAAATCGCATTTGCAATAGCTTCCTGTCCTTCATAGGTTGCCGCCGGACGACTGCTGATTTCTGCAGCACTGAGATAATGTTCTCCCCATGTTTCTTTCATCACACCATCCAGGGTCGCTGCATCTACACTTCCATCTATGGGGATTGCACCAACAATCAGAAACTGTTCTTTTGATGGAAATGTATCCAGGATTGCCTGCTGCTGTTCTGCAAGCTCTGCCGGGTCATGACTCCATCCTCCATAATATCCCATACTGATAATCGGGACACAGTTCAGATCTGTTCTTGCCAGCTGTTCTGGTGTCAGATCACGGATGCCTGTTTCTGTAATTGGAAGCTCACCACCCTGTGCCGCTTCAATATGTTTGTTAATAAAGCCTTCTACTTTTTCCTTTGGAACACCTGCCATGGTCATCATAGACATGGTGCCTGCCCCCTGAAGGGTCTTATCCTGCACCGGAAGTGCATAGCCATGTTCCTGTAATAACTTCTGTAAAACCACTTTATAGGAATATGTTGTGGATTCTTCTCCATTTAGCATATCATCGCCCCAGCATACAATGCCTTCTATTTCTTTTTTCTCTGGGACTTCTTGTTCTTCTTTTTGTGGTGCTTTCTCCTCTTTCTTCGCAACCTCTTCTTTTTTCTTTTCCGATACTACCTTTCCTGCTGCCACCTCTTCCAGGCGTTTGCTTTCTTTTGCCTCACTCTTCTTGTTCCACACGAACAATCCGGCCAAGGCAACACAGAAAACAATGCAAAGCAGTATCAGTACTATATTCCATTTTCGTTCTCTATCCAATGTTACATACCATTCCCTCTAGATTATTTCTTATAATACCCCTTGCCATAGTAGGAATTATAATATTTTCTTTTTTGGATATCCACTTTGTTTAACACTGCACCTAAAATCGGACAACCACTTCTTTCAATCTGTGCTTTGACTTTCTGAGCAATCTTATAGCTGACTGCTTCCGCTTCTACGACTAAGATTCCTCCATCACAATGGCGTGCCACTACAGTGGCATCTGTCAGATTCAGAGCAGGTGGCGTATCAATGAAGATATAATCATACTCCTCTTTTTTGTCTTTCAGCAGTTTTTCGAACTCTGCATCATTTAACAATTCAGAAGGGTTCGGTGCCACCGGACCAGAGAAAATGATATCTACATTTTCAAAATTGGTCTGATAGATGACATCATTCATATCAATCTGTCCACTCAGATACTGAGATAAACCAGCCACTTTCTCTTTCACATGAAATCTACGAATATAGCTTGACTTTCTAATATCTGCATCGATTAAAAGGACTCTTTTTCCTGTTTTTCCCATTTCTACGCTCAAGGTAAAGGAAACATCACTTTTTCCTTCATTTTGATAGCAACTGGTAAATAAAATCGTCTTGGTCTGTTTTCCCAAAAACTGAATATTGGTACGAAGTGTCTTAATGGACTCTTCATAAAAATAATCGGACTTTTTCGGGTCTCTCATAACAACTTTCATTTCCATCATGCTTTACCCCCTTTGCTGCTTTTTTTCTTTGTTTTCCGTTTCTTTTTGGAATTCACATAGTCTTTTCTATCCGGTACAACAGCCAAGGTGGACAATCCGAGATATTTTTCAATATCATCTTCTGTCTTAATGCTGTCGTTCATAATGGTCACTACAACCACGATACCTGCACTTAACACAAAACCTAACAGTAAACCTAATACCGTATTTTTTGACATGCTCGGACTTGTCTTTACGGTAGGAAGTTCACCATCTTCAATGATTTTAGGCGGAATCACTTCCATCTTGTCACCGATATATGCAGAAGCCACACTGGATAATTCGTCTACGATTCTTTTTGCATCTTCCGGATTTGGATTGGTCACAGAGATGGTAAGAATACGGGTATCTGCCGGGTTCTCAATCGTGATATTTGCTCTTAACTGACGGTAATTCATCTTTAAATCCAGGTTATCGATTACTTTGTTTAACACATCACGGCTGGTTGTCAGTACGGTGTAATCCTTTGTTAACTGACTTCCAATCTGCAAGTCTGCAATGGAAGACAATGTCGTCTCTTTTGTCAGAACCAGCATACTGGATGTTGAGGTGTAAATCGGTGTCATAAAGAAGTTTGTATAGGCTGCACTTAAGCATCCACATAACAGCCCTACCGCTAAGATAAAGAAGATTCTTCTTTTCAGTGCATAAAACAATTCCATTAAATCAATTTCCATCTCATCATTATGTGTGTTTTCCATATTGATTCTTTTTCTCCTTCTCGTTTGTTTTGTTTAGTATGATTTTCTGATTTCTATAACATATTTTTTTTAGATAGCCTGGTTCCAGATGTTTGCTCATCCACATATAGGCATCGTCTATACTGGGTTTTCGTGTTTTTGTATTGTGCATATCTGTCCCAAGGAAATGAATCTTTTCCTGTTTCAGCATTTTCCTGCACCATCTGGTCGTATCCTCATACCACTTTCCACCGATTCTCCGATAGTTCATCTGAAGCAAGGCTCCCATATCAACAAGTTCTTCCGTTCTTCCCTTTTCTCTCAGTACATCGTATCGTTCTACATGTGCAAAAATAGGTCTATAGTGATACTGTATCAAAGTTCTGACACATCTTTGCATCTCTGAATAGGGAACCCATGGCATAAATTCTACCAGAACGTATCTTGAATCTGCTAAGGTAAGCACTTCTCCTGCCTGTAGTTTTTCTGGAATTTCCTGATTATACAGAATTTCCTGTCCGGGATAAATCGAAAAATCAGGATGAATTTTTTCTCTTGCTTTTTGTTCCAGCTGCTTACACGCCAGTCTGATTTCGTACGGACTCCGGTTCGAATACTCTGGAGAATAATGTGGTGTGGCGATCACTCCTGTCACACCCTGTCTTGCAGCCATCTTCAGCATACGAAGGCTTTCGGCTTCGCTGGACGAACCATCGTCCATTCCTGGCAGAATATGGCTATGAACATCAATGATTTTCATAGTATCTTCCTTTTTGTCTCCATTTTTAGTTCTTATCAATCTATGTACAAAAAAAGCCAGCATCACTAAAACAGTGGCCGGCTTTTTAACAACTTATGATGAACGAATTATAATGCAATGTCTGTACCTATGCTTTAGTAGTTCTCTCACAGGATACCATATTTTTTATCACACTTCAACAAAATCTCCCCTTTTTTTTCGTACAAAAAACATACAATTTTCCCTTGATTATGTCTGTTTTGCTATCCAATCTAAACAAGGAAGTCGATTGCTTGTTCTTTTTGCTCACAGATTCTGTCTCTTTTTTATCTACTTCAACGATTTTCTATCTTTTTCTTTGATTTGCTTTGTTAAATTTATAACAGGTCGATTATACAAACCCTTTCTCCGTATTAAAATATTCGTATAACCTGTTATTTGTCTCGTTGTTGATCCTCAAATCTTCCTTAGAAGGCAGCTTTGCGGTATCCTGCGGATTCTCTCCACACACATCAATTCCAAGCACGTTTCGTTTCTGAAATACCAGCTTGATTATTTCTTCCATTTCTTCCAGCTTCATCTCCCCCTGATCCCAGTTTGTCCTGGCATCTTCCGGGCAGAGTACATCTTTGTCAATGGACAGATAAGCCGGAAGCTCCTTCCCGTTTTCAAGAAACGCATGCCATTTTTCCAAATTTCCTGCTTTTAATTCTTCCTGGGTGAGAAACACGACCCGGGAGGCAAGATTTGGCTCACACTGTTCTGTTGATGCTTTTGGCGGCCCTACTACGCATACTTCCTTGATGTATGGATGCTCTTCCAAAACTTCTTTGATCCAGCTCCCACAGGAAAGCATGCCGAAGAAGGCTGATTCCTGCATATCTGTGTGATGGTCAAAGACGACCAGGGAATAGGGCTCCTCAATCTTTTCCAGCCAAAATTTGCTCAGATAATGGTAATTTCCAGAGTCCAGAAAATGGATCCCACGATAATCATAGTCCTGAATCCGTTTTCTGATTTCTTCCTGGGCATCATCTGAACAGTATCCGTTGACCCCTGGAATATCCTTGCAGTCCAGCCAGCAGACTTCTTTGCCTTGATAAAAGGTTTCTTCTTCATAGATTCCTGAAAAATTCATGATTACTGTTTTTTTCTTCATTTTTTTGCTCCTGTTTCTTCATACTATGGCTATTCTACCATACATATTCCCGAAGAAAAAGGATACACTATATTTTAGAATATTTTCAAGTAAAAAGGAGGATGTCACATGAATGAAAGAAAAGAAGCTGCATCTGATAAGCAGGAAAAATGTCCTTGTACCTTTAAAATCGCAGAACTTCCTGAGTCTTGTAAGGAGAAAATCCATGGTTTTGAACAGGAGTTGAATAAGCAGGGATTTTGGAACATCGCTCTGGTAGCATATCAAAAGATAGAGTAACCCTGAAATAAAAAAACCGGTGGCAGAAGGCTCTATTTTCCACCTTTTGCCCACCGGTCCATGGTCTGCTCCAGACACCAGGAATAATCAATTTCTTCCACTGATTCTCCTGCTACCACTTCTTCCGTCTTCCATGTTTCTCCGTTGACCTGGTACTGGATTTCTCCTATTTTTTCTCCTTTTGTTACTGGTGCTGTCAGGGATTTTTTTCCACGGTAGATGGTTTTCACCTGGTCTTTGGCACCAAGAAGGAGCTTCATATCTTCTGATGGAATATGTATGACAGAAACATCTGCCTGCTGTCGCAGATTTTTTCCCTGTCCGTTTTCCACAGGTACAGTCTTGGGAATCCCGGGCAGTCTTGCCTCGGAAAGTGCATGAAGACTGTAATGCTCCAGTCCGTATTCCATAAGTTTCCTGGTGTCCTGCCATTTATAACTTTTGTTATTTGGCCATCCGCAGCCTAGCAGTGCTACAATCAGAGTTTTCCCATCCCGCTCTAAAGCCCCTATGTAACAATATCCGGCCTCAGAGGTAAACCCGGTTTTCCCGCTTAGTGCTCCATCCATCATAAAGAGAAAGGCATTGTGATTATTGCAGGAAAAGTTTCTTTTCCCTTCTGCGTCACAGAAGCTGTAACTGGGTGTCCTGGTGATTTCCAAAAATGTTTCTTTTTCAGGGGACTGCGAAATACAGTACCGCATGATTTTTCCCAGGTCCTCGGCTGTTGTATGGTGCTTTTTCACTTCTCCCTGCACCTCCTCCTGGGCGTCTAATCCGTTTGGAGTGATAAACCAGGTATCGGTACAGCCGATTTCCCTTGCTTTTTCATTCATTTTTGCTGCAAAGCCGGAGACATTTCCCCCAAGATATTCTGCCAGAATCACAGCAGAATCATTGTGGCTTTCCAGCATGAGGGAGTATAGCAGATCTTTCACATAAAATGTTTCTCCTTCGGCTGCACCCAAATGGACTTTTGGCATGGAAGCTGCATAACCAGAAGCCGTGGCTATGTCCTCCAGGTTCCCCTGCTCCAAGATTAGGATACAAGTCATAATCTTCGTGGTGCTGGCCATGGCTCTTGGTTCTGTTGCATTTTTTCCATACAATACCCTGCCAGATGTTCCGTCCATGAGCACAGCAGATAAGGCGTAGAGATTCCCCGGATCTGTGGTTTCTGTATCATTTCCCGCATAAGAAAGAAATGGATTGATTAAAATTCCCGTGACAAGTAGGAAGATTGCCAGAATTGTTTTGCATGTTTTCTTCATATTTTGCACGCTCCTTTTTAAACCTTATGTGGAGGTGGGAGAAAACATGCATGGTTTTTACTTCAAAAAAAGCCACCACACGAAACCTTTTCGCATGCCAGCTTTCTTCTTATCCTTATAAATTTAACTGTAATTGAATCTCTTCTTCTGCTTCTGCCTTGAAGTCTTCCATCTGTACGGGATCGATTTCCGGCAGCTCATCCAAGCCTTGCACACCGAAGTTCCGCAGGAATTCTTCTGTGGTTCCCAAAAGGATTGGTTTTCCCGGGGCATCCAGCCGCCCTACTTCCTGCACCAGATTGTATTCCATCAGCTTTGACACTGCATGGTCGCATTTTACACCTCTGATTTTTTCGATTTCGATTTTTGTCACCGGCTGTTTGTAAGCGATGATGGACAGGGTCTCCAGCATCACATCAGAGAGGACTGCTTTCTTGGGCTGTAGTGCCATATTTACCAGATATTCATAATATTCTTCTTTGGTACACATCTGAAAGGAGTTTTCCAATTCTATGATTTTGATCCCCCGACCCTCTTCCTGGTAGTTCAGCATCATATTCCGCACGATTTTCCTGGTTGTCTCCTGGTCATGACCAATGGCTTTTGCCAATGCGGAAAGCTCTACGGAGCTGCCCATGGCAAAGAGAAGTGCTTCTATTGCACCTTCTATTTTTTTCTGATTTGTTTCCATATTTTATCCTCTCTCCTGCAGAGATTCTATCTCAATTTCATCAAAAAGCTGCTTCTGGCTGATACGGATTTTCCCTGTTTTCATCAGTTCCAGGATTGCCAGAAAGGTGACTATGATCTGGACTTTGCTGGCCTGTTTCTGTAACAGCTGACGAAAACGGAAGGTTTTATGTTCCAGAGCATAAGCTTCAATTTCCTCCATCTTTTCCGGAAGGCTGACTTCTTCTTTTTCGATTTTTCCGAATTTACTCCGAATGGGGTCAATTTTGTCTTCCTGTCTTTTCATCACACTTTGAAAAATCTGATTGAGTTTTTCTAAGGTCAGTCCATCCAGCAAGTCTTCTGTGTCCACTGGTTCCCGGTAGGACAGAACTTCCTTGGGAATAGTTGGCAGCTTATATACATTTTTGGCTGCCTCAGCCATACGGTCACGAAGTTCGTAAGACATATATTTGTACATCTTGTATTCCAGAAGCTGACGCACCAATTCCTCTCTTGGGTCTTCCTCTTCCCCTTCTTCTGTGACTTCTCTTGGAAGAAGCATCCGGCATTTAATGGAAATCAAGGTAGCTGCCATGACCATGAACTCACTCATGATATTTAAGTCTTCCCTCTCCATTTGATGGATGTAGTCCATATACTGATTGGTGATTTCCACAATGGGAATATCGTAGATATTTACTTTGTTTTTTTCAATCAGGTGCAAAAGCAAATCTAACGGGCCTTCAAATACCTGAAGCTTTACTGGGATTCCCATGGTTTCTCTCATCCTTTTTCTGGAATTTTGTCGCTGAAAGTCATTCTACACTATTTTATCTGAAAAGTCTAGCATGTCCGTTTTTTCCTTCGCACTGCTTATTCCGGCACACAGTGAATCAGCACCAGTTCCCTGGAATTGAAAATCCGGATGGGCAGGGTGTGTTCCCCAAGTCCTGCACTGACGATCAGATGCCTGTCCTGTCTATGAAAGTCTCCCCTGCAATATTTAGGGAACAGTTTAAAGTCCGGGCTGATGACACCGCCAAGAATTGGCAGACGCATCATTCCTCCATGATAATGCCCTGCAAGAATCAAATCCCCACCCCAGTCCAGGTAAGTATCTCCATATCTTGGCGTATGTGCCAGAAGGATATGAAACCTTTCTTTGGATGCTTTTTCTGCCAGGCGGTTCATTGTTTTTAAGGACAGTTGGATTTTTTTCCCTTTTTGGTAGTATTCTTCCGGCAGAGCCAGCCCGGTAATCTGAACTTGTTCACCCTTTATTTCCAGAGAACTGCTACTGTTTTCCAGCATAACAACTCCCAGTTTCTGAATCTTTTTTTCAAATACCAGGTATTCTTTTCCATAAACTTCTGGATATTTTTTCATCCGTTGCTCATGGTTTCCCAATCCGTAATAAACAGGTGCTATCTTAATTGCTTTTTTGATGAACTCATAAGCCGGTTTTACTGATTTCGCTTTTTTACCAAGCACCAGGTCTCCTGCAATGCAGATGATATCAGGATGAGCAGCCTCTATGGCATGAAGGAGATTGGCATTGCCTGCTCCCAGCTCCACGTTGTGCAGGTCACTGATCATGGCAATGGTAAAGCCCTGGTTATTCAATTTACGAGAATGTATCGTATAAGTTACTGTTTTAAATTTTTTCACGGTATCACCTAAACTCTTTCTTTTTAAAAAAGAAAATAGCCTGGGCGGCTAGGCTCAGGCTGCACTTTTCTTCTTCATGTATGTTTCTTATAAGATCTACAAACACAGGTTTCATTATCGCCATGTCCATTATCATACCACAAAACGTGAAACACATATCCCGTCATATAACCATAAAGCCTATGGGTACCTGTCATACGCAGGGAAATCAAAGCCTCTGCTTCAATATATCTTTCCTCTAATCTCTCTTGTGCGGCTTTATTTAAATCATAAACGTTTATTGCATGGTTCTGTTTCTTATCTTTTACAAGAATTTCACTCCATGTCTGTGTTTCAAGTGCTTTTAACCTGGGAAGAATTTCTTCCCAAATCAAATCACCAATGTGTTCCTGTGTAAAAGGCCATTTTTCCTGATCTGAGCTCGAAAAACTCCAAACAGGATTTTTGGTATAGTACTGTTCTGGGTTTCCACCCAGAACAATACTTCTCCCTTTTGGAGTCTCTTTTTGCTTAATCTGTTTTTTTCTTTTAGAGGCCGCCATAATACAATGCCATACTTTCTTTTGTAATAATCTGATTACATCCTGCTCCAGATGGAACTCCCTCTCTGGCCTTTATCCAAGGTTCTTCCATATGAGTAAGCTGGCTCAGCCATTGTGCATCATGTTTGCCATAGTAATCCAGCACACGGTTAATCGTGTCTTTCTGTTCTTCTGATAAGTCTCCTATACCGCCTGTTTCATCAGACGCATTTACAGAATAACTTCCTTTGGTCTTAAAAAACAGTTCTGGGCATACCGGTCCATTTGCCCACGCCTGAAATTCTTCCTGAAACAAAGGAGAATCATCCCAAACAAGTGCCCATGCCTGAGAATAATAGCACAACTTCTGAAGTTTCATTGTTGACATGGAACCTGATTGTTCCAGAATATATCTTGCCGTATCAAATACATTTGCCATTTTCTTTCCCCCTTTTCTTCTACTACATTTATACTATAACATGCCTCACAAAAATTGAACAGTTATTAATTATTAATTTTTTCTAATGCAAACCTTACCGTTTACTCCTGTCTTTCTACAAACCTCTTCTCCTGCTCCTTCACTACTTTAAAGTACATGAAAATCAGCAGTCCTCCTGCCAGAATCCACGCAGCAGGACTGGCAAGGCAGGCACCTACGAAGCTGCGTTTCCATCCGGCCACCATAGCCACTGCACCTCTTCCCACAAGTTCTGCCACTCCTGCCATCATAGGCAGGATACCGTAACCCATTCCCTGAATTCCATTTCGGTAAATATTGACAATGGCCAGTGGAATCATGAAGATAAAGATCCACTTCAGATAAACATCTGCCTGTCCCATAATCTGAACCACATTGTCAGATACAAACAGGTTTACCAGATATTTTCCCACGGTCATCATTGGGATTGCCAGAAGCACCCCATAAATGCTGCCCATAATGGTCGCACTTCGGAATCCCTGGCGGATTCTCTTAATCTGTCCTGCCCCCATGTTCTGAGCACAATAGGTTGCCATGGTAGTGCCAAGTGCCACATAAGCCTGTGTTCCAATCTGTTCGATTTTGTTTGCCGCAGTATAGGCAGCCACGGACATAGAGCCCAGAAGATTTAAGGAAGACTGTACCATCATGGTTCCAATGGCAGTAATGGAATACTGCAAAGCCATAGGAAGCCCTACACTAAGCTGCATCTTTGCCAGATAACCTTCTGGCCGGAAATCCTCTTTTTCAAGCTTTAATAACGGCACTTTTTTCCAGATATAGAACAGGCAGCCCACACCAGATACCCCCTGTGCAATGACGGTTGCATAAGCTGCTCCTGCTGCACCCATATCAAAGACAATAATCAGGAGCAAATCCAGGCCGATATTTAAACCCGCAGATAAAATCAGAAAATACAGCGGTGTCTTGCTGTCACCCAGTGCCCGCAAAATACTGGACAGCAGGTTATAAAGCACGGTGGCAATAATCCCTGCACAAATGATCATAATATAAGTGTATGCATCTTGAAAGATATCCTCTGGTGTATGCATAAAAGTCAGAAGCGGCTTCATAAACAACATACTGCCTGCCGTCATAACCACCACACTGATTCCGGAAAGCACAGCAGCAGTCCCCACTGTTTTTCTCATCCCCTTCATATCTCCTGCCCCGAATCTCTGAGCCGTCAGCACAGTGAATCCTGCTGTGAGCCCCTGGAGAAAACCAAGGATCAAAAACATGATGGTTCCCACGCTTCCAACTGCTGCCAGTGCCTTGGTCCCTACAAATTTTCCTACAATGACCGTATCTGCCATGCTGTAAAACTGCTGAAATAAGTTTCCTATAAAAATGGGAATCGTAAAGTTTAAAATAATTCTGGCCGGATTCCCTGCGGTCATGTCTGTCTGTACTTGTCTTTTCGCCACGATGTACCCTCTTTTCTTTCCGCACAATAAATTTTTTTAACGTGGCTTATTATAATCGAAAGAATAACCGGTTTCAATCCCTTTTTTCTCGGTTTTTTATTCTTATGCAGTCTGGTGCCCGCCTAGGAATTTTTTCCAGATTTTCTCTACATAATCACCATATCCTGCCTTCCTGACTCCTTCTGAAAAAACAATCTTGACGCTTCCGATTTTCTTTCCGTCCAGATAATATTCTGCCTCTCCTGCCTGCTCTCCCTTCTTCACCGGTGCATGGATTTTACTTTTCCACTTCAGTTTTTTCTCAATATTATCCAGGTTTGCCCCTTGAGTATCCAGATAATGAAATTCCCCTTCATAACAGCAGGATAATTTTTCCTTTACTCCGTCCTTCACTGGTACTTTTTTAAGCTTCTCCTTATTTTCATCTACATACAGCTTACAGGTTCCAAATCCCAGGTTTAGCATTGCTGCAGCATCTTTGAAACGTACTTTGTAATCTGGTGCAGTCATCACCACGCTGATCAGAGTAATGCCGTCCCGCACCGCAACCGTAGATACACAATATTTTGCTACACTGGTGCTTCCTGTTTTCAGCCCCACACATCCATCATAGCTGCGGATTAGTTTATTGGTATTGGTCAGTCCGAATTCGCTGGTACCTTTTGGGGTGACATGGGTGATGGTGTCCATCCAGATAGAGGAATAATCCAGGATTTTCGGATACCGGGTCACCAGTTCCCTGGACATGATTGCCACATCATGAGCACTGGTATAATGATTGTCAGATTCCGTCAGCCCGCAGCAGTCCTCAAAATTCGTATTTTCCATCCCAAGGCTTTTGGCTCTCTCATTCATCCGGGCGACAAACTCTCCTTCGCTTCCTGCAATATGTTCTGCCATAGCCACGCTGGCATCATTTCCTGATGCGATGACAATGCATTTGATCATGGTCTCAACGGTCTGCTTCTCTCCTTCTTCCAGAAACACCTGGGAACCGCCCATGGACTTGGCATATGCACTGGTGATCACCTCATCTTCCATATGTATATTTCCTTTTTCCAGCTCATCAAAAATCAGGATCAATGTCATGATTTTTGTGATACTAGCCGGCTTCACCCTGGTATCCATATCTTTTTCATAAATAATAGTTCCTGTGGAAGCCTCCATTAAAACCCCGTGGGGAGCTGTGATCAAATCCTCTCCTTCTGCCCGGACTGTCACTGCTCCGACATTCAGCAAGAAAACTCCTGCCAGTATCCATACAAGACAGACTGCCCAATTTTTTTTCTTCATGCTTCACACTCCAAAAACTGCTCTTATGGTATTGTAAGCATTCCCAAAAAGAATTAGAACGTGAAAAAGTGTTTTCAGGACATTTTTGC
>Bissell_p1__coassemble_1390_pt1 | contig 12453 bp, 10 predicted proteins | sample Bissell_p1__metabat2_high_PE_036 | metagenome-assembled genome bin Bissell_p1
CAGACATGATTATACATGTCCTTCCAATCTGAAAATTTTGCTTTATCAAGAATTAAGCTGGCCGTTTCTATCATTTTGTTCTTCCCTCCAAAAAATATCAACTTCAAATCTGCCTCTGTCCTACAGCATCAGAACATATTTGTCACAAAATATTCTTCTGCCAGTTCCATGGTATCAAAATCCCCGATTTCATATTCCAGTTTTGCCCATTCCTTCTCATCACCTGGTTCATAGAATCGGAATGTATATCCATCTGGCAGCTTGATTTCCGAATTCATAATATGTCGCATCTCAAAATCATATTATAAAATGGAATGTTCCTGTCAAGCATCTGTTTCTCCTCCTCTACGCTTCCTCTATCCTGATTTTACTTCCTCCCTCGCCCATTCTGGCAGGCTCTACCAGAAGTCTCACAGGAATCCGGTTCTTGATTTCTTCCACATGGGTAATGACCCCCACACTTCTTCTTTTTGTCCTGATATTTTCCAGAGATTCCATCACAACCTCCAGACAGGTTTCATCCAAAGTTCCAAATCCTTCATCCAGAAAGAACAGTTCCAGAGGTGCTGCTCCTTTCATTTGAATCTGGGATGATAAGGCCAACGCCAGGGCAAGAGATGCCATAAAGGTTTCACCACCGGATAAGGTAGAGGCTGGTCTTAAAGCACCGCCGTTTTTATAGTCCCGTATTAAAAACATACCATTTCCGTCTGTTTCCAGTCCATAACTGCTGCCAGTCATCTGACGAAGCTGCTGATCCGCTTCTCTTGACACGTATTCCAGATAATATCTGGATACATACTCTACGAACCGTTTTCCCCGAAAGAGACCTTCCAATTCTGTGAGAAGATCCAGTTTATGATATACCATTTCCAGTTCCTGCAGCAGTTTTTTCTTTTCCTCCCAGGATTTTTCCATTTGCTCCCGCTCTTTTTTTACTGCACCAAAAGCCTTTTGTCCTTCTTTCATCTCCTGGAGTAAGTGCTCATTTTTCTGTCCCAATACTCCTATCTGTTCTGTCTGTACACATCTTCCTCCCAGTCTGGCTGCCGCCTGTTCCACCTGGGTTTTGCTTTTTATCACAGCTTCTTCATAAGCCTTTCTTTCGTCTTTAGCAGCCTGCAAGACAGACTCGTCCTGCTGATGCTCCTCAATCCAGCATCGTTTTTCCACGCCTGTTTCTTTCATTTTCAGTTCCAGAGACTTTTCTTTCTTTTCTGCCTGTTCCCTGGCAGCCTGGCTTCTGGTCTTCTGTTCTGTGTAGTTCTCACGAAGTGCTGTTTCGTCCTTTTGCAAAGCTTCCCATTGACTTACAGCCTGTTTCTTTGCTCTTTCCAGTGCAGCAAGTCTTTGTTCCAGTTCTTCTTTCTTCTCCTGAATGAACTCCGTTGTACCTGCTTTTTCCTGAATCTGCTGTTTCAGTTCTAGTATTCGCTTCTTTGACTGGTCTATGAAAAGTTCACTTTTCGTTACTTCTGTCCTTAATTCTTCTATGATCTTCTTGCCCTTTTCACTATTTTTGACCCTTGCATCAATCTGTGTCTCCAGTTGATTCTTCCGGTTCTGTATTTCTTCCTGGAATTTTAATTTTTCCTGGATATTCTGATAAAAGGCACAGAAATCTTCTGTCTGGAATTTTTGTTTCAATTCTGCCAGACGCTTTTCCGGTTCTACCGTCTCTTTTGAAATTCTTTCAAGCTCCGCCTTTGTCTCCTGTATCTGTTCCGAAAGGCTCTGTATCTTTGCCAGCAATCCGGCTTCCTGGTTTTGGAGTTCATAGAATTCTTTCTGATTCTCTTCGAAAACAGATGTTTTTTCTTCCAGCAGACTTTCCGCAGCCTTACGCTCCTTTTCTCTCGCTTCATAAGCTGCCATGGCTTCCTCATATTTCCTGCCCGGATTTTCCTCTATGAAGCCTTTCTGCTGCTCTTTTAGGGAATCCAAGGTTTCCCTGAGATGTCCCAAAGAAGTTTCCAGGGAAGATACCCTGGTCAAAGATTGCTGAAATTCCTGTTCCGCCTTCTGTTTTTCCTCCATCAAAGCTTCCATATCTTCCTGCTTTCCCGCTGATATCTCTTTGCTGTGATGAATACTGCCGCATACCGGGCAAGGTTGTCCCTCCTGCAATCCGGCTGCCAGCATACCGGCCATATGTTCCAGATAAAAACGGTCACATTCTGTCTTTTTCGCTGCCGCAGCATCTCTTTCTTCACAGGCTGTCTCGTAAGACAGGTTGGTTTCTTCCAGAGTTTTCACCTGATTCTGTATCTTTTTAATCAATTCCTGCTCTTTTTCACAGGATTCCTGAAGTTTAAACAATGCCTCTTTTTCTTTCTCCATGTTCTTCCATGTTTCCAGCCGTTCTTTCAATGCCGCAATCTCTTGCTCTGCCTGCCGGAACATTTGCTGTTTTTCTTGCTTCTTCCTGGAGATTTCCTGCTGTTTCTGGTTTCCTGTCTCCCAATCCTTTTCTGCTCTTTTTGCCTTTTTTTGCAGATTTTGTTTTTGTTTTTCTGCCTGTTCCAGTTCCCTGGTGACTCTGTCGCCTTCTGCTGCTGCCTGTATCATTTCTGCCGGTACAGCAATCTCCTGCAATTGTGTCAGCAGGGCTTCTCTTTGCTGCCTCTTATGTTCAATATCTGCAAGCAAGCCCTCCATTTTTTTATTGGCATCCTGGAGTTTCTCCTGATTTTCCACCCTTTTCTGCTCCTGTATCAGACCGTTCTTTTCTTCTTCCCTTCTCTCTTCTTCCAGTGCCATGGCCTGGTTCAAAAGCTCTATCTGCAATTGCAATTTTGGCTGTTCTTTCTGGCTTCTTTCTTCTGTTTCCTTTTTTTGAAGCTCTGCCTGTTCAAGCTGTTCCTGTCTTTCCTTCCACTTGCTATAAAAACGTTCTTTTTCCTGCTCCTGCTGAACAGCCTGTGCACGGGTTTCTCTGGCTTCCAAAAGCCATGGAACCAGCCCATTGGCAATCTCTGCCTGACGGATGTTCTGACCGAGAAGTTCCATCTCCTCTTTTCTATCTGCCAGTACCTGGGCTTCCTGCAAAAGTTTCTCATATTCTTTTTGATACTCTGCCACAGCCTTTGCCTCTTCTAGCTGTGCCTGTACTGTTTTCTGCTTTTCTTCGTTTTTCTTTAATGCTTCTTGAATCTCTTGCTCCTGTTTCCTTAGTTCTGCAATCTGTTCTTCGCTGACCTGTGCATACCTAGACAAGGCTCCTTCTTTTTCCAGCTTTTGTCCATCCCACTGCTGCACTCTGTTTTTCACCAGAGCTGCCAGATGTTCTCCGTACTGCTCCAGATGAAACAAACGCTCCAGCATTTTGTTTCTTTCCATGCCTTCCAGCTTTAAAAACTCAGAAAACTTTCCCTGCGGAAGCACTACCGTACGGAAAAAATCCTCCCTGGAAAGTCCAAGAATCTCCCTGCATGCTTCATTGACCGTTCCTACACGGTCTGCCAGAATCTTCTGCCCTGTAGCTTCCAGCTCCACCAGTTTTGCTCCGTCACTGCGGATACTCCCCTCCTTGGAACGTTTAAAGCTTCTGGATACAAGATATCGTCTCTCCCTTTTGGTCCTCACGGAAAAGAGATATTCTACGGAAGCCTTATCTGTATTTACATTAATAAAATTGGTGCTGTTTCTGGCTGTGGTTCCATAGAGTGCCAGACTGATTCCATCCAAAATACTGCTTTTTCCGCTTCCCGTGGGACCGAAGATTCCAAACAGCCCCTGGCTGGTGAGCTGTTCAAAGTCCACCTCCTGTGTTTCCAAAAAACTATTCAATCCCTTGAGTTTCATCCAGATCGGCCGCATCTTCTCCCTCCTTTTGTACAATCTCTCGTAAAAGTTCCAGCACTTCCTCCTCAGGAAATACCCCTTTTTTCTCTGCATAATAATCAGCAAACAGCTCCTCGAAACTTTTCTCTGAAAACGCTCTGGCAGCCTCCTCCTCTTCTCCAGAGGAAAACAACGGAAGCACTTCCAAAATATCTTCCTGATACTGTTTCAGTTCTTTTAGCTGTTCTTCCCGTATATAAGTATCGGTATGAATCTGCAAATACACATAACAAGGCCTATCCTGGTTTTCCCGGCATCTATTTAATGCATCTTCATAATCGCTGCACACCCATTTCTCAATGGGCTTTGGATTATCGAAATAATATTCCTGTACCTGTATCTCCATTCCAGGATGCAGCTCTGCCAGAAAACACTGCTTTGCAATCATGGCTTCTTGAAGACGGTAAGGAAGAGGGGAACCACTGTAGCGGATTCTTCCCTGGCTTCCTGGTGCCTTCTGTGGCCTGTGTACATGTCCAAGTGCCACATACTGAGCCTCTTTTGGAAAAACATCCAGAGGCAGCAGATAACTGTTTCCAAGCATCATTGCCTGCTCTGATCCATCTTTCACGCTTCCAAGAGTAAAAACATGGCTGACCAGCACATTGATGGTATCCTCTTCATACCAGCGTGCCTTTTTTTGAAACAAAAGACGGATCTTTTCTGTATAATCTGCCGCTTTTTTCTGTTCTTCATCCTCTTCCCTAAACAACACTTCATTCAGGCTTTTCTCGCTGGGATAAGGAACACAGACAAAGACTGCTTTTTCTCCTTTTATCGAAACCGAAAATACTCCTTCCTCTAAAGACTGCACTTCAAAAGCACCGTATGTTCCAGAACATACTTTGGTCCTGGCTGTCCCGTAGATTAAAATACCATGCTCCTTTACCAGAGGTGCGATGGCCTCTAAGCGGGAGGGCTGATCGTGATTTCCCGCAATGACAACCACCAGTCTCTTTCCATCATTGCTTAATTCCTTCAGTGTTTTGTAGAGAAGGCTTTCTGCTCCCGCAGAAGGATGCCCGTTGTCAAACACATCCCCTGCAATGCAAACCACATCTGCCCTGGATTCCTCTGCAATCCCGACAAACTGCTCCAGCACCTTTTTCTGCTCTTCCAGACGGCTCTTTCCCTCTAAAAGCTTTCCAATGTGCCAGTCTGCTGTATGTAATAATCTCATAATTCTTAAATCCTTTTCAAAAATAGTATTACTTTCATTTTAACACTTGTAGTTCCTGAAAAAAAGGCTATAATGTTTTTTTATACGAGAGGTATTTACAAAGAGAGTCGTAAATACAGGATTTCGTAAAACCAGAACATAAGAAAGTGAGCTAGATGTATGAAAAATGATTTATTTTCAATAGGTCCATTTACCATCCACGGTTATGGTCTGATGATTGCACTTGGTATCCTGGCTTGTATTACCATGGGTATGTACCGTGCCAGAAAGAGAAACATGAGTGATGAAGCAGTGCTGGATATTGCTATCTTCGGTGTCCTGTTTGGATTTCTGGGTGCCAAACTCTTATATGTCCTTGTGGAATTTCCACGCTTTCTGGAAAACCCCATGAGTGTCCTGGGTTCGGAAGGTTTTGTGGTGTACGGCGGCATTATCACAGGAGTAATTACCGCTGTCTTGTACTGCAAAAGAAAACACCTTTCCTTCTTGGAATACTTTGACCTGCTGATACCTTCTGTCGCACTAGCACAGGGCTTTGGCAGGATTGGATGTTTCCTTGCCGGATGCTGTTATGGAAGAGAGACAGATGCTTTCTGGGGTGTCACTTTCCCGGAAGGAAGCCTGGCACCTTCCGGTGTCAAACTGATTCCTACCCAGCTTCTCTCCAGTGCAGGTGATTTTCTCATCATGTTTATTTTGCTGATTTACAGCAAGCACAACAAAAAATCAGGAAATGTTGGCTTTCTCTATATGCTTCTCTATGGAATCGGACGTTTTCTCATCGAATTTCTCCGCTCCGATGACAGAGGAACTGTGGGCCTACTTTCCACCTCTCAGTTTATATCCATAGGAATTATCCTGTTAGCATTGTTCCTGTTTTTTAGAGATAAACTATTTCCTAAAAAAGTAACAACAGAAAAATAAGGAGGACTTGCCTATGAAAAAAATACCCTGGGGATGGGTGATTGTGGTTTTGATTCTGATTTATGTGGGAGCATTAACACTTCCATATGTTGCACATAAAAAGGTATCCTCTACCTTTGTCAAAGACTTCGAAAAACGGAGTTTTACCAATGACCAGGCGGGAACGGAACGAGTATCTTATCTAAATGACAATGTTGAGGCCTTACTGTACCGCCTCCGTATGGCAGAGGAAGCAAAAAAAGAAATTATTCTTTCCACTTTTGATTTTAACTCGGATCATGCCGGACATGATATCATGTCGGTTCTCTATCAGGCAGCAAACCGAGGTGTAAAAGTCCGGATTATTGTAGACGGGATCAGTGGTTTTCTTGATTTGAAAGGAAATCCATGGTTTCAAGCTCTCGTGTCTCATGACAATGTAAACATCCGGACTTATAATCCGGTGAACCTGTTAAAGCCTTGGACTATGCAAGCAAGACTTCATGATAAATATTTTATCGTTGATGACAAAATGTATCTTCTTGGAGGACGGAATACTGCTAATCTTTTCCTTGGAGACTATTCTTCGAAAAAAAATATTGACCGGGAACTTTTTGTTTATGAAACGCAGGCTTCTTCCGGTTCCTCTATTTATCAGCTAAAAGATTATTTCGAACATGTATGGACGAGCCAGGACAGCAAAAATTATACTTGCCGCAAAATGACGGATAAGGTAAAGAATTGTATCACACAACTGGAGAAGCAATACCTTGATTTGCAAACACAATATCCTCAAGCATACGAAACATGGAACTGGGAATCCCTTACCAAAGAAACCCAAAAAGTATCTCTGCTTTCGAACCCTGTGAACGCCGGAAACAAAGAGCCTTGGATGTGGTACGCATTAAACCAGCTTATGAAGCAGGGAGAAAAGGTAACCATTTACACTCCTTATATCATTTGCGGCAAAGAAATGTACCAGGATTTACATCAGCTCATGCAAAATGGAACCTGTGTTGATATCATTACAAATGCTGTTTCCAGCGGTGCGAATCCATGGGGCTGTACGGATTATCTGAATCAGAAAGAAAACATCTGGAAAACAGGGGCAAACGTATATGAGTTCATGGGCAAACACTCCTGTCATACCAAAGCTCTTCTCATTGATAACCATATGACTATCCTTGGTTCTTACAACATGGACATGCGCAGCACTTATCAGGATACGGAGTTGATGCTTGTTGTAGATTCTCCTGAATTAAATGCTGAAATCGCAAAAGAAATGGAAACAGACAAAACCTATAGCAGGACTATGGAAGATGATGGAACCTATACTTATGGGGAATATTACAAAGAAAAAGAAATGAGCACCGGTAAAAAAATCTTTTACGCAGTGCTCAGGGTTGTTACCATTCCGATCCGGAGGTTTTTATAAAAAGTAACGTTTTGCTTTCTCCAGGCGTTCTTCAAATTGAAAATAAAAATCCTGATTCTCATCATAAGGTATGAGATAAAAATTCTTTAGCAAATACATAGAAACATTTTTCAGGGAAGCTTCCTCTTGGAAGCTTCCTAAAATTTTTTCAACGTCCTTTAGAAAATAATGCCACTTTTTCACAAACGTTTCATAACGACGGATATCCGGAATTCCTAACCATTTATGGATTTTCACTTTTGTCTTTGGTTCCATTTTACATTCTTTCACCTGAAGAAAATACTGGAAACCTCCCTCCTCATAAATTCTTCCAAGAGGAAACATACGACAAAAACCAGGGCGGAAACTGTGAATTCTGCATCTTCCCTCTTCATTCAAAAACGTACAGGTTTCTTCTGCTCCTGTCATTTTCAAATTTGGCAGGATAATTCCATCTACCACCTGGAGCTCTATGGCATAAGACAGAAGTTGTTCAAAATTCTCCTTCAGGTTTTTGCATAATTCAAAGCAATCATACGGATCCAGTACAATGGAATTCCCCATATTGCGGCAGCAGTCTGAGCAACCCTTGCAGTCATTACATCCTGCTTTTACCATATCACTCTGTCTGTACCTTTTGCCGTCTGAAACAGCAGATAAATCGATTTCCCGCAGCATATATTTCTTCTCCTTTGTATATCATTCTAAATCTTTTCGATTTTCTTTCTAACTTCTAACATGGTCTGGTCGAGATATTCTACAATTTCAGAGCATTTTTTTAATTCCTGATCAATGGAAGCATCATGTCTGCGATGATCCTCTTTTTTGTAACGGAGCTGATGATCCAGGTTTGCCCAATAGTCCATAGCGGCTGTACGAAGCTGCAGTTCTGTTTTAATCCACTGGGTTTCCCCTTTAAATACCAGCGGAATCTCCAGAATCATATGAAGACTTTGGTAACCGGATTCTTTAGGATTCTTGATATAATCCTTAATCTTCAAGATGTTGATATCCTGCTGTGCTTCCAACATTTCCTGTACCAGGTAAATATCATCCACATAGGAACACACGCCACGGACACCGATCAAATCATGAATATTCTCTACTGCTGCAGAAAAACTCTTTTCCAGTCCTTTTTTATTCAGTTTTTTACAGATGCTTTTGTAGGATTTTAAACGACCGGTCTTCATTTGAATCACATCACGTTTTAATCGCATAGACAACTCTACATTGATAATGTCCAGCCGGGTCATCAATAGCCTGATTACACATTGGCTTTTTGCAATAAATTCTTTGTCGTTTAACTTTTCTTTTAATTTGTCTTCTACTTTTTTCATAAGGCATTCATTTCTTTCTAAAATATTTACAACACAATAACAATCTATGTTCCTATTCTAGAAAATATGCCTGTTTTTTCCTACCGCACCTTATTTAGCTTTTTGTAAAACATGAGTAAAAACTGTTTTTCCCCTGATACTTATTTTTCCAGACTGGCAAAAAATAGTTCATAGAAATCATCCGAGCCTTCTAACATGGGTGAATTTTCTCCGCCTCCGTTGGTGCTGCGTTTCATTTCCGCATAAAATGCTTCTCCTGCATCCACCAATTCCATCTCATAAATCTCATATCCCAATTCCCTTGCCTTTCTGCAAAAGGCTCTCAGAGGCTCCTTTTCTTTTCTGGTTTCTACTAATGCTTCTCTGACTTTCTCATTGTCAATAGCTTTTCTCTGAAGTTCATCTAATTGTTCTAAGATATTCATATCAAGGCTCTCCTTTCTTCTTACTGTTTTACACTGTGTACATATAAAGTTCATGAAGGGCTCTGGTTGCACAGATATATTCTGCCTGCCGCAAAAGAGGAGTTTTCTCCTTCCGGCAAAGGGCAAAAACCTGGTCAAATTCCAGACCTTTTGCCAGATAAAAAGTGGTAACGGTCAGCCCTTTTTTGAAAGAACTGCTGTTTTTATCCAAATAGGAAATATCCGGAATCCGCTCCTTCAGATAAGCAAACGCCTCACTTGCTTCTGCTTCCGTCATGGTGATCAGTGCTGCTGTCTCATATTCATCCTCTGCCAGACGAAGACTTCCAAGCATCTGTTCCAGTGCTTCTGCCTGGGTTTTAAAAACTAGCTCTTCCACCGGTTTTCCATGCCTTTCAAACAGTCGTACATCTGTGACACCGGTAAGCTGATTGGCATAGGATGCGATTTCCACGGTATTTCGGTAACTTTTATCCATAATAATCTTCCGCATCTGTTTTCCCAGAATCTTTGGAAGGAAAGTGAGTACATCCTGCTCCTTGGCTTCCATGGTTTGTGCCCGGTCTCCCAAAATTGTCATTTTGCATGGGAACAATCCCTTTAATATCTCATATTGAAGATAGGAATAATCCTGCATTTCATCAATAACCAAATGCTTAATGGCTTTCTGCCCTGCTTTTCCAAAAAGCCGGTACTTCAGATACAGCATGGGATACACATCTTCATATGCCAGAAACCGTTTTTCATAGGATACCTGCGGTAATGTCCGGTATCCACATTCTTCCAGAAATTCATTGTACAGTACATACAAATCCATGGTCCGGTAAAACTTCTTGAATTTCTCTTTCAGATTATCCATATCTTCCTCTGAAAGAGTGCAACTATGAAGGGTTTCAAATTCATCCACAAAATACTCTAATACTGCATCCATACGTGCCAGAAGCGGAATATCCTGAAATTTAAAATAAAACAGGTTCACAAGCTCTGCCTCTGTCTTCACCATCCCCCGAAACTCCATATCCCGAAACTCCAAAAGGCTGTCCTCTAATTCCATGAGGAATCCTTCTGCCTGAGATAAAAACTCCTCGGACTGTTTCCGCTCATATTGTGCTAACTCTTCTGTCCCAAAATCGCCTTGCAGCTCCCGTTCAATCTGGTCATAACGGTCTTCACAGTCAAACACCGTATCCCGCAGTTCTTTATATGCAAACAAGTCAAAACTCATTTCCCGGATATTCTCTTCTCCAAGCTCCGGCAAAATATGGGAAATATAATCAGAAAACACACTGTTGGGTGATAAGATTAAAATATTTGAGGACTTCATCTGATTCCGGTCATGATAAAGTAAATAGGCAATTCGGTGCAAGGCTACCGAAGTTTTCCCGCTTCCTGCTGCACCCTGTATGACCATAATCCGGTCACTGGTATTCCGAATAATGGAGTTTTGCTCTTTCTGGATGGTGCGGACAATATTTTTCAACTGTACATCCCCGTTACTTCCCAGTTCTGCCTTCAAGATTTCATCATCGATTTTTACATCACTCTCAAACTCATAAAGCATCTTTCTCCGGCGGATTTTGTACTGCCATTTGGAAGTCACTTCTCCCTCCATCAGCCCTCCCGGAGCCTCATAGCTGGCTTCGCCTTTGTCAAAATCATAGAAAAGCCCGCTTACCGGTGCCCTCCAGTCATAGATGAGAGGAACATGCCCTGCTTGCTCCGCAAAGTTACCGATACCGATATAAAACTGTTCCGGTTCCTCTTCTCCTTCATAGCAAAAATCTACCCTGCCGAAAAAAGGAGCATCCAGCATGGTCTTCAACCGGTGTTTCAAAGCAATCTGTTCCTGATTGGCATTCACCTGATGCAGAAGTGCCTGCTGGTTATCAAAGTTTTCATATCCGTACTGGTCCATTTCTGTATAATTTTCCCAGTAATATTCATGCATTCCCTCGATTTCCTTCTGCCCTTCTGAAATCGACTGCCGGATTTCCAGGATACGTTTTTCTAATTTTTCTGTTACCATCTCTAAATATTTTTTTCCGTCACTCATAGTAGTCTCCGTTATTTATTTTATAGGCACCTGCGTTTCCATCCTGCAGGATTTCAAATAAAGCCAAAGGCTGATGATGCAGAAAACTGCTCCAAGAAGCATGCCATAAGACAGCCCTATTTCTGCAACTCTTCCAAAAGCCAAATCTGTAAGAGCCATAGTTCCATCCATAAATACTGCGTTCACACTCAATAAAGTAGCTCTTTGTTTTGATACAATGCCTCTGTTTTGAACCGCTGACTGTAAAGGCTGCAGCAATGCATTGCATATATGAAACAGTAAGATACAAATCACAGAAAGAAACAAACCATCTGTGACAGCCAAAAGCACACAACAAAGAGAAGAACCGGCAAAAAAGAATAAAAAACTATTTTTTTCTCCCAGTTTTTGTGTCATTCTGTAAGACCATCCACCAGCCAGCCCGCAAAAAGTAACCAGCATAGAAAGATAAGTAATGGTGCTGTTGTCTGCTCCGCATTTTATATACTGTAACTGATTTAAAAATATCACAATCATATGATGCGACTCCTGAAATAATGCCACAGCAATCAGGAACAACTCAAGCATCTTGTTTTTCAAAAGCTGTCTGAACGCATCCAGAAAAACAGAACTTTTCTCATTTCTCTTCTCTTGTTCTCCTGGCCTGACATCCTGAATTCCCAAGGATAAAAGAGCTGCCACACCATATACCAGCACGGTCCATCCACCTGCAAGGCGGTATTGATTTTTCATCCATCCTGCATAAATGGCAGCGGAACACAGCAGCCCGGCTTCTGACAAATTTCCGTAAATACTAAAAGCCCTATGAACCTCTTCTCTGGGAACAGAAAGATATAAGATGCTACTGTCCACCCCTGACAGCCCGGCAATTGTGATACTGATTAAAATTCTCTCTGACAAAAAATCAAGAAAACTGTCCGCCTGCCAAAAAACAAGTTTAGATAGAAAAAACAAAAACGAACAGATTATCATGGTTCTCCGATATCCGATGTAATCTGCCAGAATCCCCCAGGGAAGTTCCAGCACAATAGTCAGGACAAGAGAAATCCCTTCTATAACAGAAAGCTGAAACAGTGTAATACCAGCAGCCTGACGATATAACGTCGAAACAGAACTGTAAAACACCATACCCTGTAAAAAAGATATGCTATACAGGATTCCTATATTTCTTTTTATTTTCATAAAAAATCCTCCAAATCTGAATATCACAAAAACACACTATTTCTTAGTGCGTATCGTTTCGTCATATCTCTTTTGTGCATCAGATTGGAAGATTTCTCAGATTCATTTTTTGTCTC
>Bissell_p1__coassemble_1751_pt1 | contig 10465 bp, 8 predicted proteins | sample Bissell_p1__metabat2_high_PE_036 | metagenome-assembled genome bin Bissell_p1
GTACTTTTTGCTCATTATTGGGGTATATTCTGTATTTATATGCTTTTAACATTTTCTGCCACCTTCTTTCTTAGCCTTGGTTCTCTCTACATTTTTTCAGCATTTCTTCCGATGCATTTCCTACGCTGCAGGCAAAATACCTATATGTCCAAAATGTATGTTCTTTCCAAAACTGTTTCCACAAAGAATGCGGATGTCTCTCCCATATATGGTATGTCGTATAGCTTTTCATCAAATTTACAATCTTACTTATAGACATTGTCGGTTCTGTTTTTATCATATAATGGATATGGTCTTTATCCGTTTCCATATATCTGATCATAACTTTATGCCTTTGGCATATCTCATAAGATAACTGCTTTATATCATCTGATATCTGCTTTAAAACCAATAATCTCTTTCTATATTTGCAGAGGAATATAATATGATACTGTAATAAATACTTGTGTCTGTTTTTTGATTTCAATGTTCCCATAACGCAAGTGTAACATAAATCACTACTTTTTGCTACCTTAACCCACCGTCCAAAGCCAGTTGGATTGGATGGCCTTATTTCAAGACACAGCATGCAAAATAATGTGTTAATTTTGAATATCTAATCCATTAACAACTCATTAATTTTCTAACAATTCAAACTATCCTATACCATTTACTGTAAATATCTGGTATAATATAAATGATAAAATATGTCAGTGCAATATTTCTACTATATGTCCGAGGGATATCAGTAAATAGAAACGAGGTGAATAAGTATGAGGAAACCTATCAAAAAAATGCTTGCTCTTTTCCTGGCTTTCTTATTAGCCGGATTTTCTGGCGGATTCTCTCCCCAGCAGGTTTTCGCACAGACCACAGACAAGCCAAAAGAACCTGCTGTAGTGGAAAAAACAACCACCAGTATCACATTAAAAACAGAAAATGACCTTGAATACGCAATTCAGACCGAAAAATCAGATGCCAATGGGGAGGCGGAACAAACTTCCCAGGAAACTGATGGAGCAAAAACCACGATTTGGACATGGGCTAAGGAAGAACAGTATAACCGTGATAGCCAAACTGTTATCTTCCAGGAGCTGAAAGAAGGAACCACTTATAACTTTACGTACCGTCAGAAAGGCAATACCACCAAAGAGTACTGATTCTTCCGATACACAGGCACCTAAAGACCCGAAACCGGCTTCACAGCCTCTGACGCCTCCAGACGTACCTAAGGTAAAAGAGTTCACAGATACAAAAATCCAATTGGTTACAGTTGAAAATCATGAATATGCCATGATTCTGGACGGCCAGGAGCTTAACTGGCAAACCTCTGGTACCTTTGAAAATCTGAAACCTTCCACTGATTATTCTTTTGTAGCAAGAGTTACCAAGGAAAATCAGACCAGCGACTCCAGTAAAGCTTTGAAGGTCCGCACAAAAGCTTCTGCCGCAAAAGCACCTGCAGCACCAGGGTTATCTGGACGAAGCCAGACCTCTATCACCTTGAAAGCACAAGACTCCTTAGAATATGCGATTTCTACAGACGGTGCTTCCTGGAAATGGCAAAACAGCAATACATTCAATAATTTGTCCGCTAATACTTCCTATCAATTTATAGCCAGGGAAAAGTTTGACCCAGATCAAGCTATGCCAAGCAAGGAAAGTTCCATTGCAACATTTAAAACTTACATTGCTTTTGATGGAAAAATAGACGGGATTACTCCAAACGGAACGTATTATCGTGATACCAAACTGACGGCATCTGCAATTGGTACAGGTATGAACCAGACATCTCCTGGCACCTGGGATTCCCGCTGGATTCCTAAAAACTGGAGCTGGAACGAAAAGGATTTCCGTACATGGGATGCTGCTCCTTACAATGTAACATTTGTTCTGGATAAGATAGGTGACTACAAACTAACGGTAGGATATGAATTACAAGAATATACCTCCGGCTCCTGGAAAGGTACCGGCCAGACGAAATCTGTCAGCGTATCCTTCAAGGCTGTTGTTCCTGTTTACACAATCAAAGCATCCTCTGACAAATACGGAAAAATCAGCCCTTCCGGAACCATCGAAGTAAAAGAAGGTACTAATACAGAATTTACCTTTACTCCAAACAAGGAATATAAAATTTCGAAAGTGCTGGTAGACGGTAAAGAAGTTACTGTAAAAGACAACAAATATACCATTTCCGATATCAAAGCGAATCATACGATTTCTGTATCCTTTGAACGGATTGATGGCCGTGAAATTCCCAAAACAGGAGATGAAAGCCCTCTGATCGTCTATTTCATTCTCCTGATAGCTGCCGGTGTGATTCTTCTCTTTGCAGCAAAGAAACATTTAAACAAGACCCGTAGATAAGATATACTTTCAGCCAGGATAGAAAATGTAACAAAACATTTCCTATCCTGGCTGATTTAAAAATACACTTTATTTCCTGTTTTCTGACTTTCTGAGTTCTTCAACCATTTCTCCTGAAACAGTTTTAACTTTGATATTAAAATCTCAAATTCTGAACAGTCTGTACCTTGCTCATTCAGCTTATCCCTTAACTGCACCTGCTGCAACACCTTTAATAATATGTTTCTGACAGGACAGATAAAAAATAATCACTGGAATAACTGCAAGAATCAATGCAGCCATTATAGCTCCCATATCAACTCTTCCATAACTTCCTTTCATATACTGAATCGCAATGGAAATAGTTTTATATTTATTCAAATCCAATACTAAATATGGAAGCAAGAAATCATTCCAAATCCACATAGTCTCTAAAATTCCTACAGAAATATATGTTGGCTTCATTATCGGAAGTACAACTGAGAAAAATGTACGAAGTGGATTACAGCCATCTATCATTGCAGCTTCTTCAATCTCTAATGGAATCGATTTTACAAAACCGCAAAACATGAAAACAGCAAGCCCTGCACCAAATCCCAAATAAATAATTATAATTCCCCAAGGAGTATTTAATCCTGTTCTGTCTGCCACCAGTGACAGTGTAAACATAACCATCTGAAATGGTACAACCATGGAAAACACACAGAGAAGGTATAATCCTGTTGTAAATGCAGATTTTATCCGGGTAACGTACCATGCACACATAGATGTACAGATAAGAATCACCACTACTGACCCAATTGTTATAAACAGAGTCCATCCCACAGCTTTCAATAAATCATATTTGTCGATTGCTGTTATATAATTTCCAAAACCATTCCAAGTTTTCTCATCCGGCAAAGAAAACGGTTGTTTATTAATAAACACTTTCTTTTTGAAGGAGTTCATTAACACAATCAAAATAGGCGCAATGTACACTAAGCTCAAAATTGTGAACACACAAGTTCCAATCGTACTCCATTTTTTCTTGTTTTTCATTTACTGCTGCACCTCCTTGGATCGCGTTGCTCTCAACTGAATCATTCCAATCCCCACAACAAGAATAAAGAACAATACCGCTTTTGCCTGTCCAACGCCTTCCCAGCCGGTTCTTCCATAGAATGTATTGAAGATATTCAATGCCATCATTTCTGACATCTTAGCTGGTTCTCCTGCTGTCAGTGACAAGTTCTGGTCAAATAACTTAAATCCATTTGTAATGGACAGGAACATACAGATAGTAATAGATGGCATCATCATCGGAATTGTCACTTTGAACAGCCGCTGAATTCCAGATGCACCGTCAATCTGTGCTGCCTCCAGCACATCACCAGGAATTGATTGCAGGCCCGCAATATAAATAATCATCATATATCCAATCTGCTGCCAGCTAACCAGTATAATCATTCCCCAGAATCCATACCATTCATTCAGCCCCAGAGCTGTTTCAAACTTTGCCAAAACACCATTAAAAATTAACTGCCAGATATAACCCAGCACGATACCTCCAATCAGGTTTGGCATAAAAAAAATGGTACGGAACAAATTTGTTCCTCTCATTTTCTGTGTAAGTGCCAGTGCTAATGCAAATGCAATTACATTGATCACAACAAGCGAAGCAATTGCGAACAATGCCGTAAACCAAAATGAATGTCGAAATACGCTATCCTTTAATGCCTCTACATAGTTTGATAATCCGACAAATTTCGCATCTGTCACTGTTGTAAATTTACAAAATGACAATCCGACCCCCATAAGAAATGGAGCAATAAATCCAAGAATAAATGCACACAATGTAGGCAGCACAAAAATTGGCATATAACGTTTTATGGCCTTTTCCATAAAATCGCCCTCCTTCTTTCTTCAAAAAACGGTGGGTACTTTTTCATTCCCCACCGTATCATATTTCCTTTAAAAACAATTCCTTTTTTTATTTTGTAGCCTCAGACTCTGTTTTCCATCCATCTACAAATGCACTTACTACTGCTTCCCAGTTTGCATCTGTCTGATCTGCCGCATAAGCTGTCAGAGCAGAACCAACTCCATTTTTCCACTCTTCTGAAGGCATTGTTGAAAATACCCATGTTACAGGTGTTTTTCCGTCTGCAAGATATTTATTTGCTTCATTAACAAGCACATTTTCAGATTCCAGATTAGATTTGAATGGAATGACAAATCCCATATCCTTGCACATTGCCTCTACACCTTTATCAGAAGTTACACACCAGTTCATAAAATCCAATGTTGCCTGGACATCTTCCTCGGAAGCCTTTGCATTTACACACCAATAGTTCTCTGTGCCTGTGCATACACCCTGCTCTTCTTCTCCTTCTACACCGATATAAATAGGAAGAACTCCAAGATTTTCATCGCCAACATCTGCAACGTTGTTATATTCCCATGTTCCGTTCTGATAAAATACTGCTTCTTCTGTTACAAAATCTGCTGTTGCATCGTCTGCTGTCTTTGTAGAGATTTCAGATGGCTTGCAGGTTGCATTATTTACATACAAATCCCATACCTGACGATAATTATCTAAGTAAGTTCCCTTAATTGCGTCTGTTTTGTCAATTCCATCTTCTTTGTATTCATAGTAAATTGGAAGATTTGACAGATGTGTCTTAAATCTCCAATCAGAAGAGGAATCCATTCCAGCAGATGTAAATGCTGAGAAGCCAAGCTCATCTTTTCTTGCTGTGATATCCTCTACTACCTTCTTGAAGCTTTCAAAACCTGTAATATCTTCTGCTGAATATCCTGCTTTCTCAAGCAAAGCCTTGTTATAAATAATTCCATAGTTCTCAATGACATAGGCGATACCTGCCATTTTTTCTCCGTCCATCAGTGCAAAGCTATCATCTGTAAGCTCTCCTACGATCTCGGAACCAGACAGATCATAACAATAATCTTTCCAGCTTGCCAGCCCTACCGGACCATTCACCTGGAATAATGTCGGTGCCTCTGTTTTTGCCATTTCAGATTTCAATGTTTTCTCATATTCTCCAGAAGCTGCTGTCAGAACAGTCACCGGTACTCCGGTTTCTTCTGTATATGTTTCAGCCAATTCTTGCCAGTATTCATCAGCCTCTGGTTTGAAATTCAGATAATAAACCTTTCCTTTTGCTTCTTTTTTCTCCTCTGTTTCTTTAGGTTCAGAAGAACCTCCACAGCCTGAAATCATACTGCCTGCCATAGTTGCTGCTAACAAAATAGAAACCACTTTACGCTTTTTCATAATACTACACTCACCTTTCCGAAACTTTAATATTTCCTTTGTTATGTAGATATCATACCAGTATTTTCCTAAATTATTTAGCAAAAGAAAAACTTATACTATCAAAAATCATACCATTTCATTACTATTGTTCGTCCAAAAATTGGCGGATACTGTCATCCTCCTTCCTTGTAAACTCTTCCGCACTGATTTTCCCCTGTGCCAGCTTAGGCAGTTCTTCTCCTAGGGTTTTTTCTTGAAGAATCGAATTCCATTTCACCTGATAATTTGGAACAATTTCTGGTTCTCCTTCATAGGCTTCCAGATAATCCTTCTCCACCGGAAGCAGTCTGTTGCGATCTCCAGAAAACAATTTTTCTTTTTCTTCCTGGTTCATCTGTGTCCGGAACTTCAAAAATTCCAATGCTCCCTCCTTAATTTCTTCACTATAATCTTCTACAACCGCCCAGCCAAAGGTTTCCGGTGAAGAAATCAATTTATTCCCCGGAAATGCAGAAAAACGCACTTTTGTTTCATATTCTTCCGGTATCTGAGCAATCATCCAATACCCATTCGGAACCATCGCTGTCTTTCCAGAGAAAAAATTGGAATAAGCAGTGTCAAAATCTGCATACAACGCATCTTCCGTTGTATAAGAAAACAAACGTTCCAAGGTTTGTGCCATCCGGATTCCCTCTGTATTCTGATAGCTATCCGGATATAATTCTTTCATAAAATTCAGGCCAGCTTCTGTTTCCGCCACTTCTGCTGTTGCAAATAGCATCGGTGCCCATGCAGTTCCCTCTGTATGCAATGCTAATGGTATAATTCCATGTGCCTTTAATGTATCGCAGCATTCCCAAAATTCTTCCCATGTCTTCGGAAAGGAAGTGATGCCTGCCTGTGCAAACAATTCTTCGTTCCAGAATACACCAGAACATGAAAATGCAGCTGTACTAAGCGGCACCAGATACATCCTTCCATCTGGCTCGCTGCAAGCCTCCATTACAACCGGTTCAATCATTTCACTCCATTCTTCATCGTTCTTGATATCAGAAGAAACTTCTTCCAACCGTCCATCTTGGATCATCATACGATAGAATGACGGAAGCAGGCGGATCTCTGTTACCACAGCCGGAAGTGTATCTGTCACATTCTGCCGCTTCAAATTCTGTCTGTAGTCTTCTTCTGTTTCCATAATCCATTCCACGTCTACTTGTAAATGACCCTTATATTCTTCATTAAACGCTTTAATCACGGTCTCTTCATTTTTCTTTCCCGTAGACGGATTCACCGTCAGTACCATAGGTATTTTCACAATCTCCTGTTTTTCTACCTGCTGCTCTTCCTGTTTCCTGCACCCGGCTGTCATCCCTGCCATAAGACAGCATATAACCAGAACTGCCAGATTTCTTTTCTTCCTTTTTTTATGTTTTTGCATCTCCCTATCTGCCTCCTTCCGGTATCTGAATGATACATGTGGTTCCTTCTGCATTTGTTTCATAGCAGAACCGAATCTTTTCACCATATTTCAGCCGCAGTCTCGTCACAATATTAAAAATACCATACCCTTTTTCTCTGTCTGGGAAGCATTCTCGTAGTGCTGCCAGCGAATGTCCATTCAAGGCATTAATTTTTTCGCATAATTCCTCTTTCATTGGCATTCCGCTGTTATAAACTTCCAGATATAAAAATCCCTTTTCTTCCTTCACACTAATGCGAATGATTCCCCCTTCAAAAATATCACAAAATCCATACTTAATCGCATTTTCCACCAGGGGCTGTAAAATCAGCTTTAATACCCATGTATTTTCTGCATCCACCTGACAATCCACGGTATAAGAAAAAAGATTTTCATTGCGAATCTGTTGTATTTCCATATAACTCTTAACGTTTTCCAACTCATCCGCAACGGTTACTATGTCGTTTCCTTTACTCAGAGATAATCTCAGATATTTAGATAATGCCTGTATCATCCGCATGGTTGTTTCTTCTTTATTAATACGAGCCAGCATATAAATTGTATCCAACGTATTATACAAAAAATGAGGATTAATCTGACTGATTAGCATATTCAGTTCACTGGTTCTCAGTTCTTTTTCCTGTGTTTTAATTTCTGAAAGAAGTGCTTCTATATTACTCAGCATCTCATTGTAAGAATGTCCAATCTGATCCAGCTCTGTATTCGTATGAAGTTCACGGATTCTTTGAAAATCATTGCCATCAAATCCCGTCATAGCACGATTAAGAATCTGAATCGGCTTGGTAAACCGTTCCGAAAAATAAAGGCTCAGAAATACCGCCACAAGCAATACAACCAGGTAAATTCCGGCCAATCCCAGCATAATCTGCTTCAGCCCTTCATTTAACACCTGCTTTGGAACAAAAGAAAACACAGTAAATCCACTCTCCCCCTGACGGTAAGCTGATAAAATACCTCCTTTTATCCTCTCACCACTCAAAATCATTCCTTTTGCATTCTTTTGCCCAAGCAGCTCCAGAAGTTTTTCTTTTTCTATTTCAGATTGTTTTTCTTCTTTAATATTGGAAAAACAAAGATTTCCCTTTTCATCAATAATTCCTATCGTTGTTCTGCCAATCAGTTCCTGATTCGCCCGCATCGTTTTTTTTAAATACTCCGGACTCATTTTAAAGAACATCATTCCAGGTTCATGAGCATATTCAAGACTATGGACATACCTTCCAATAAACAATGCCTTCTCACCTGTTCCAAACAACGTATCTTTCGTCCAAAACCAAGTTGTTTTACTATATTCCTCTCCTAAAAATGACTCAAATCCGCTTTCCTGGACATTTTCATAGGAGATATTTGAATATGAACGCCCGTAAACATTCCTTTTATTATCTACATAACAGTAATCTGCCACCTGATCCATATCAATATAAGCAAAATATTTTCCAAGTGCAATGGCATTGACCTCTTCTTCCCCACCTTTATGAAGCGTCTTCTGTACATCTTCATATAAAATACACTCTTCCATTACTTCATCGCTCTTCTGATACAGACTATCCAGTGCAATCCCCATTCGTTCTGTCATAAATTCATATTTTCCACTAATATTCTCGGTTACACTAGTCCGTACATAAATCCAAATTCCAACGCAAGAAAGTGCAAGTGCCAAAATTAGAAGCACCGCTGTATATTTTAAATATTTTTTTCGAATTCCGGAAATTTTCTTTTTCATCTCTCATATTCCTTTTTATATTCACTTGGTATCACCCCTGTATGCTGTTTAAACACATGAGAAAAGTATGAAGGATTGTTGATTCCCACCTGATTGCAAATATTCCCAATACTCTCCTCACCTTTTTCCAACAATTGTTTTGCTTTCTCGATTCTCTGCTTTAACAAATACTGCTTAAATGTCATATGAAATGTATTTTTAAATACTCTTCCAAAATATACCGGATTCAGATACACATTCGATGCGACCGATACAATCGACAGTTCCTCATCATTCAGATGTTCTTCTATATACGCTACTGCTACAGACATATATTCTTTAAAATACTTTATCTCTTCCTTCTGCAAATGTTCCCGCCGGTTCATAATTACACTGCACAAAATTTTATAGCAGACATCTACTGTTCTTGCTGCATTCAAATTACGAATATTCGAATAATAATTTTGAAACTGTTCTTTTAGATTTTCTTCAATTCCATGAGAATCCTGTAACATTAGTTCTACACGCAGCATTACCTTATGCATATACTGACACTGTAATTCCTCTTCTCCCGGAAGGCTGTAAATAAATTGAATAAATGCCTCCTTCAATTCCTGCAAATTATTTTTTCTAACTGCATTCAAAATCAAAAGCTCTACGTCCGAAGAATAGCCCTCCCCCATTCGCTCTTCTATCTCTTCTGGAATAGTAAACGCACTTGCCCCTGATGCACTGGCTAGACCGAATAACTTCTGTGCCTCTTCCCAGCTCCTTTTGATTCCTATGATTCCCTTATATGGTTTCGATATTGCTGCTATAATAGGACTTTGTTCTTCTTTCTTTGCATTCTCCAAGATAGATTTTAATTCTTTTACTGTTGCATTTTCTTTTGTCTTGACAAGAAAAACTCCATTTCCGTCTTCTCCTTCAAATCTCCAGTAAGAATATCTTTTTTCTATAATTTCTTCCAAATTTTTCAACACAGCAAATCTGGATGCCTCGTATTCCAGAGAATTTGTGATTTTATAAGTCAAATCAATGTCTACGCATACCGTAATAAAACGGTCTGTTTCCTCCAATACATTACCAATTGTATCAAATACTTCCTTAACTTTCTCTTCCGGGATTCTATTTTGAACATATTTTTGCACTACCATTTGCAAAAAACTTGTTGCATCTTTCTTTAGAAACTTCTCCCAGTTTTCATACCGTTCTTCATGTTTTAACTGTTTCATACAGGTTTGGTATGCACCCTGCATGGTTTCCTGCAATTTTTCTTCTTCTACAGGCTTCAGAAGATATGCATATGCCCCCAGTTCACAGGCCTGTTGTGCGTATTCGAAATCTCGATAAGCACTCAGCACAATAAACAGACAATTCAATCCTGCCTTTTGAATTGTTTTCATCACCATTAGCCCTGTAATCTGTTTCATGCGGATATCTGTCAAAACAACATGTGGCCGCACCTTCTGTATCACATCAATTGCTTGTTTCCCACTCTGTGCAGTACCAACTACTTCAAACCCCATTTCCTTCCAGTCGTATGTATGTAATAATCCTTGTAGCAGAATTGCTTCATCATCAACAATTACAAGTTTTAACAATTTCATAGTTCTTCCTTCTCCCGATTTTTATTTTCCATCCTAGAATCTTTTTTCATTATACATCATAAATGTTATCTCATCACTCCCATTAAGAAAAA
>Bissell_p1__coassemble_1798_pt1 | contig 10256 bp, 6 predicted proteins | sample Bissell_p1__metabat2_high_PE_036 | metagenome-assembled genome bin Bissell_p1
TTCCTCTATTTATAATCTTTCCAATTCCTTCACCACATCTTCAAATCCCATGAAGTGAGATGCCTTAACCAAAACGGTATCCCCTTCCTGTAAAATCTTCGGAAGCTCTTTCAGCATTTTTTCTTTTGTTGCAAAATGAAGGATTGCCTTTGCCGGAGCTGCATGTTTCGCAGCTTCTGCCATATACTGTGACAATTCTCCTACACAAAGAATCAGATCAAGATTTCTGGAAGCTGCATACACACCTACTTCCCTGTGCATTTCCACTTCGTCTTCTCCCAGTTCTCCCATATCGCCCAAAATTGCCACTTTTCTTCCAATGGCATCTGTAAGGACATCCAGAGATGCCTTCATAGACACTGGATTGGCATTATAACAATCATCTACAACTGTATATTTTCCGGTTTCTATGATATGGAATCTTCCGCTGACTGGCTGAAGACTCTCGATACCTGCCTTGATTTCTTCCAGGCTAAGTCCATAGGTAAGCCCTACTGCTGTTCCCGCTAAGGCATTATAAACCATATGATGTCCCGGAATCGGAATCAAAACAGAAAAGCTTCCCCTTTCTGTATGAATACAGCAGGAAATTCCCTTTAAACCTTCTGGTTTGATTTCATCTGCCCAGATTCCGCTATGGTTTTCTATTCCGAAAAATACTGGTTTTATGCCTTTCACTTCTTCCACTGTCACTAACTTATCATCATCACCATTTAAAATCACATGCCCTTCCGGCTTCAGGAAATCGAAAATCTCTGTTTTTGCTTTCAGGATTCCATCTCTTGATTTCAAAAATTCCAGATGACAAAGACCAATATTTGTGATTACACAGGTATCCGGTCTGGCTATTTTTGCAAGGCGGTGCATCTCACCAAAATCACTGATTCCCATTTCCAGCACAGCCATCTCATGCTCATCTCTCAGACGGAATACTGTCAAAGGGAGACCCAATTCATTATTGAAATTCCCCTGGGTCTTCAAGGTACAGTATTTTTGTGATAAAACTGCTGCAATCATTTCTTTGGTGCTTGTCTTTCCTACACTTCCTGTAATTCCCACAACCGGAATCGCAAGCTGTGCCAAATAGTATTCTGCAATGTCTTTGACTGCCTGGAGGGATGACTCCACTAAAATATAGGGATATGGCTTCTCTCCCAGCTCTTTTTCTGACAAAGTGGCAAGTGCCCCCTTCTCCATAACATCTTCTATAAAATCATGTGCATCCGCCCTGGCTCCCTTGATTGGGACAAATAAGCCGCCCTCTTCTGCCTTTCTGCTGTCTGTGAAGATACTGCTTACTTCCTGGTTTTTCTTTTCTTCTGTTCCCACATAAGTACCATGACAGGCTTCTGCTATATGTGCAAGTGTCAGATTTTTCATTTTTGCTTTCCTCCCAAACCACTGAAACCATTACTGATATTTCTTTAAAGAAACCTCTATGAGTTTTTCACAAAGCTGTGGATAATTCATTCCAATGACCTTTGCTTCCTGTGGAATCAGGCTGGTAGGTGTCATACCCGGCAGGGTATTGGCTTCCAGACAATACATACTTCCGTCTTCTTCCATCAGAAAATCCAGTCTTGCATACGCCTGAAGATTCAAAGCCTCATAGCCTTTTTCTGCATACATCTGCATTTCTTTTGTAAGAGACGCAGACAGTTCTGCCGGACAGGTTTCCACGCAGGAACCTGCGGAATATTTGTTTTTATAATCATAAAATCCCTGTAAAGGTGCGATTTCAATGACCGGATATGCTTTTCCATCTACCACTGCCACAGAAAACTCTCTTCCTGTGATAAACTGCTCTACCACTACCTGGTTTTCATAGGAAAAAGCCTCTGCCAGTGCCATGCTATACTCCTGCTGATTGTGAGCAATGCAGACACCTACGCTAGAGCCTCCACAGCATGGTTTTACGATAACAGGAAAATCCATTCCGTAATCTGCCAGGGAACTGCTGCAATTTTCTTTCTCTAAAGTCATTCCCTTTGGTGTCGGAATCCCCTTTGCCTCAAAGACCATCTTCGTGATGCCCTTATCCATGGCCATTCCACTGCTTAAAGGTCCGCAGCCGGTATATTTCACACCTAACAAGTCCAGAACAGACTGAACCTTTCCGTCTTCACCATTGGCACCGTGCAGAGCAAGGAATACAATGTCTGCTTTCTGGCACAATTCCAGAACATGTGGACCAAAGAACTCTTTTCTGGTTTTCATCACTTCTTCCAGACGGCTGCTCTGTTCCCTCATCCAGTCTGCATCCTTCTCCACATCATATTTTTCAGGGAATACTTCCTCTCCCACAGTGTTTTTTCCAAAATAAGCATCCACCAGCACAGCCCTGTGATTTCTCTCTCTAAGTGCCTGGCAGACACCTTGTCCTGATGAAATAGAAACTTCTCTTTCTGTACTGTTTCCTCCTGCTAAAACTACGATATTCATATCATATTATCTCCTTTGCAAAGGTTTCTTTTAATTATATACCACAACAGGTACACCTTTTTCTATGTTGTTAAAAATTTTCTCTGCCTGATCATATGGCGTGTTGATACAGCCATGAGAACCATTGTTCATATAAATAGAACCGCCAAAACTGCTTCTCCAGGTTGCATCATGAATTCCCGTATTGGCGTAAAACGGCATCCAGTATGTTACAGAAGAATTATAGCCTTCTCCTACTAAAGTGGCATCTCTTTCTTTGTACATAATAGCATAAACACCTGTATGAGTATCCCAGCCTCTGTTATGGTTTCCGGTGACAATGTCTGTGGATACCAGAAGCTGCCCATCTTTAAAAAACCACATATGCTGTCTGGAAAGACTGATTTCTACATAAGTATTTCCGATTTCATCCTTTTCTCTCCGGTAAGCACTGTATGTATATTCTGGTGTGATAGTCTGGGATTCCCCACTTTTGATGGCATCCAGAATCTTGGTTGTGGTGTCATTAGGTGCGATAACCCATCCATAATCCCCGCCAGACACAGTAATGGTCTCTCCATAGGCCGTGGTAAACTGTCTGGATGATCCAAAAGTATCATACTCATGCTTTAATTCCTGGACATAGGCTTTTGCTTTTTCATGGCTCAGATCAAGGCTTCCATCTTCCCCAACTACCAGCCAGTCCTTCATCACATCTTTATTCACCACTTCCTGCCTGTCCGCAAAATCAATAGTGACTGTAACATTCAGAAATTTGTTTCCCTCTTCTTGCTGTTTTGCCAGTTTTTCATCTGTGCTTAAAACTTCAGGGCTTGTATAGCATCCTGCTTCCTCCAAACTGACCTCTGATGCACCTCTTTCAATGGCATCCAGCACAACAGATTTCACCTTTTCTTTGTCCACTTCTGTCCCCATGGTTTCCGGAATGATTTCGTATCCATTCTCTGTCACTTCCAGATGTGCATTGACAGGCTTTACCATATTTTCATCCTGAACCACTGCAAGCTGGTCCACTGCTGCTTTTACAGCCGCTTCATCATAGGTTGTAGTGGCTGACATGGTATAATCTTTTGCATGAATAAAAGAAAGGAACCATGTAAACGGATTCTGCTGTTTTTTCAATTCCTTAATCTTTCCGTCATCCACATACTGCATTCCAATCTTGGCCGCACTAATGGTCTCTGTCTTATCTTCCCGTTCTTTAATTACCAGCTCATAGGAAGCAATCTGGCTTGCCATGTCTCTTTCTACTTCCTTCACTGTTTTTCCTGCACTGTCCAGCCCGTTAATCTTAGAGCCTGAGAAAAAGTGTTTGGAAAAATAAACAACTCCTCCTGCATATGCCAAAACCAGTATGAGTACATATGCCATTAAAACTCCCAGAACAATCTTTTTTGCCTTCTTGTACTTTCCCTTCTTAGATTTCTTTTTTGCCATATACATTTCCCCTTATTACTGAAAACCTACAACTTCAAATTGTATCATATGCATTTCCTGAAAATTATACCATACTTTTTTCCATATTACCAAGAATTAATAAAAAGTTCATAACCTACCCCAGAAGATAGACAGATACGCCAAAAGGGCACTGCGACTTGCTCACAACACCCTTTTCACCTTCTATATTTCTCTGTTTTTAGTTTTCTTCCAAAAGTTTATCAATGCTTACCAGCTTCACACTGAGCACAAAGATTTCTGTTGCTGCTTCTAATTCTTCTACCGTAGGAAAACTTGGTGCAATACGGATGTTCCTGTCCTGAGGGTCTTTTCCATATGGATAAGTAGCCCCTGCATCTGTCATTTTCACCCCTGCCTGGGCTGCCTTTGCTACGATTTTCTTAGCACAGCCTTCCAGGGCATCAAAAGAGATAAAATAACCTCCGTTTGGTTTTGTCCAGGTACCAATCTCCGCACCTTCCAGATCTCTGTCCAGAATCTTCTCTACCATCTCAAATTTTGGCCGGAGAATCTCCGCATGTTTCTTCATATGCTTGTGCATACCCACGATTCCGCCGAAGAAACGCACATGACGAAGCTGATTAATCTTATCATGACCAATGGTCTGCACAGCCATATGTTTTCTGAATCCTTCCAGGTTTCTTGTGGAAGCTGCAACGGCTGCGATACCGGAGCCAGGGAAGCTGACCTTTGATGTAGAAACAAATTTGTATGCCAGGTCTGGATTTCCTGCCTTTTCACATTCATCCAGAATCTCCAGAAGGAAATCCTGTTTGTCATCATACAGATGATGGATGCAGTAAGCATTATCCCAGAAAATACGGAAATCTTCTGCCGCAGGTTTTAACCTTGCGAAACGCTTCACAGTTTCTGCTGAATAGGTGATTCCCTGAGGATTAGAATATTTCGGCACACACCAGATTCCTTTGATTGCCGGGTCTGTGCTTACCAGTTCCTCTACCATATCCATATCCGGACCGGTAGGTGTCATAGGCACATTAATCATCTCAATCCCAAAATATTCTGTGATACGGAAATGTCTGTCATAACCCGGCACAGGACAGAGGAATTTCACCTTATCCAGCTTGCACCATGGTGTACTTCCGCATACACCGTGAGTCATAGAACGTGATACCGTATCAAACATAATGCTAAGACTGGAATTGCCAAAAATAACAATATTATCAGGAGTCACTTCCGTCATTTCCCCAAGCAGGCGTCTTGCTTCTGGAATACCGTCCATAACACCATAGTTACGGCAGTCCACTCCTGTCTCGCATTTTAATTTATCTGTGCTTTTTAATTCTTCCATCATATCCATGGCCAGTTCCAACTGTTTCTTAGATGGCTTGCCTCTGGACATATCCAGATTTAATCCTTTTGCTTTTACTTCTTCAAACTGCTGCTCTAACTCGGCTTTCATGGCCTGTAACTGTTCTTTGCTAAGTTCTCTGTACGGTGTCATGGCTTTCCTCCTGCTTATTTTTATGTTTTAACTCATTGAAACCTATTGTATTCCAATATATGATTTTCTGTCAAGTATTTCCTGCATTTTTATTACCTTTTTCCTGGTAAAAATTGAATTTTTCTTCTTATATGCAATATTTCCTCACCTTTCTTGCAATTTGACTTTATTTTAAAGCTCTCTGGTTCTCAAAAATATCTTTTTGAACAGCAACAACAGTTCATGCATGATAAGAGGCACTGCTGAAAGAGCAAGAAGCAGCTTCCAGTCCCCAAAGGAAAGCTTCACAGTTCCAAATAAACGGACAAAATATGGAACTCCTGTTACCATCATCTGTAGTCCAAGCCCCAGGCAAAAAGCCAGAATCATAAAAGGATTTTCCAGATGATTCATGGAAAAGAAGGATTTATTCCTATCTCTCATACCTATGGCGTGAAAAAGCTGAGATACTCCCAATACGGTAAATGCATATGTCTGACCGCCAAGGCGGAATGCATACAGGGTAATTCCTGCAATCAGCAATCCATAAAACACCGTAAAAAACCATCCTCCATTTGCAAACAGCCCTTCCTTGGGATTTCTCGGTTTTTCTCTCATTAAGGCTTCCGTATCATTCTTATCAACGCCAAGAGCCAGGGCAGGAAGGGAATCTGTAATCAGATTTACCCACAGGATATGACTGGCTTTCAAAGGGGTAGGAAGCCCTAGTGCTACGGCAAAAAACATGGTAATAATCTCCCCGAAATTCGATGACAGCAGGAACAAAATAGATTTTTTTATATTCACATAAATACTTCTTCCTTCTGCCACTGCTTTCTCAATGGTGGAAAAATTATCATCTGCCAGAATCATATCTGCCGCATTTTTTGCCACATCCGTTCCATTTTTCCCCATGGCTACTCCTATATCGGCTGCCTGGAGAGAAGGTGCATCATTGACTCCGTCTCCTGTCATTGCCACAATTTTCCCATTTGCCTTAACGCCTTGAACAATGCGGACTTTATGAGCAGGCGTCACCCTGGCAAATACTCTTATGTTTTTCATTTTTTCTGCAAATACACGGTCACTTATGGCATCCAATTCCTGCCCTGTCATACATTGCTCTAAAGAATCTGCAATTCCCAGTTTCTTTGCAATAGCAAATGCCGTATCCTTATAATCTCCTGTGACCATCACTACCCGGACACCTGCTTTTTTCAAAGTTTTAACAGACTGTGTCACCATGCTTCTTGGCGGGTCCAGCATACCTGCCATACCTGCAAACACAAGATTTTCCGTAAGTTCTTCTTCTGTTCTTCCCAAAATCCGTTCCCGGTAGGCAAGAGCCAGGACTCTTAAACCGTCTCTTGCCATGGTTTCCATAGCCATGCGGATTTTCATTTTTCTTGCCTGGGTCATAGGCTCTGTTTTCCCTTTAACTTCTACATAACTGCATGTTTTTAAAATATAATCACAGGCTCCTTTTACATATACTATCTCATGTCCGCTGTCTTTATGTACGGTCGCCATATATTTTCTTTCTGAATCAAAAGGAATTTCATAGGTTCTGGGATACTGCTCTTCCAAGGATTTTTTGTCATATCCCAATTCTTTTCCCATATGAAGAAGAGCAAGTTCTGTGGCATCTCCGATTTCCTGTTTGCCAAGAACACTGTTGTTACACAGCAAAAATCCCTCTGCCAGTCTTGGACACTCCCTCTTTCTCACCTGGGATACCGGAAGTATGGTTTCATTGGCATAGATTTGTGTGACTTTCATTTTATTTTCCGTAAGTGTTCCTGTTTTATCTGAACACACCACACTGACCGAACCTAAGGTTTCCACGGCAGGGAGTTTCCGGATAATGGTGTTGACCTTCACCATTCTAGCCACACCAAGAGCCAGTACAATGGTGACCACAGCAGGAAGCCCCTCGGGAATTGCTGCCACTGCCAGAGAAATGGCTACAAGAAGTATCTGCAAAAGATTTCTGTGCTGTACGACTCCAAGAAAAAACAGGGCGGCACAAAGAATGACCGCCACGATACTGAGAAATTTTCCTAAATCTCCCAGACGTTTTTGCAGCGGAGTCAGTTCTCCCGCCGTTTCATGAAGCATATCTGCAATTTTTCCGATTTCTGTGTTCATCCCTGTAGCTGTGACAATCCCTTCTCCGCTTCCTTTCATGATTTCCGTTGACATGTAGAGCATATTTTTTTTCTCAGCCATGGGAAGTTCCTGTTTCAAAACTGACGTTATCTTGGCCACGGGCAGAGATTCTCCTGTAAGTGCCGACTCATTTACAGAAATCCCCTGTGAACGGATAAGGCGGATGTCTGCCGGAACCTGATTTCCTGCCTTTACTTTTACCAGATCACCTTTTACTACCTGGGATGCCGGAATATTTTTGTAAATCCCATCTCGTTTTACAATAGCTGTAGGGGCAGTCATGGTTTTCAATGTTTCCAGTGCATTCTTCGCCCGTCCTTCCTGAATTACCCCTATGGCAGTGTTCAGGACAATCACCGCCAGTATAATTCCGGTATCGCTGAATTCTCTTAGAAGAAGTGATATAGACGCAGCTAGAAACAAAATAAAAATCATAGGATCATTGATCTGCTCCTGTATCATATCCCATATGGTACGGTCTTTTGTTTTTTTCAGAATATTTTCTCCATCCCGCTGCAGACGGTGGCTCGCTTCTGCATCTTTAAGACCATTGTTTTCATCTGTCTCAAGTGTTTCGCACAGTGCTTTGGGAGTTAATGTTTCGTACATGCTGACACCTCCTGCAAGGACAAAATCTCTAACTCAATGTATGCAGGGGTGATACAGGATATACATTCTCAGTTGCAATATCGCCTGCGGTACTCTTCCAGCAGCATATGCCCCACTTCCATCCCTGGGAACACAAACCCTTCTAACTGCCTCACCGGCATGATTCCAAGAAGTGAATTGGTAAGAAACATTTCCTGAAATTCTGCCACCTGTTCTGGAAGAATAATCTGCTCCTGAATTTCATAATTTTCATACAGATACTGCCGCATAATTCCCGGCAGCATGCCGCAGGACAGAGGCGGTGCAACAATCTGCCCATCTTTTACAAAAAACACATTGGAAGTTGCCCCTTCTGCGATTTCACCTCTGGTATTGAGAAAAACAGGCTCCTGAATCCCGTCAGCCATGGCTCTTCTCTTTTCTAAAATGCAATCCCCGTAATTGAACGTTTTATGATAAGTAAACGGTGATGTTTCGTTTCTTTTCACCTTTGCATAGGAAGCCGTAAATCCCTCTGCATAGTCTTTTTCCTGATACTTATTTTCTCTTGTACTCACTGTAATGTTTTTCTGGGAAACCGCTACTTTTAACACCTTTCTCCCTGTCTGGATCTGTTTTTCTGCAAGAGCTCTCTGTACATTTTTTTGAATCTCCTCAAGCTCCACAGACAAATGGAAAAATTCCAGTGCTCTTTGCAAACGTGCATAATGTGCTTCTAAAAACACAGGCTTTCCCTGTTCTACAGCAATGGTCTCAAAAGCTCCAAGACCAAAATAATACCCTTCATCTTCCTGTAACATTTATGCTTCCTCCCAAAGTGCTTCCAGCACTGCCTTTGCCTTCTGTAAAGTTTCTTCGTATTCAAATTCCAGGTCTGACTCACAGGTGATGCCGCCACCCACGCCCAAATGATAAACCCCGTCTTTGTGAATGGCCGTACGGATGACAATGTTCAAATCACAATTTCCGTCAAAAGAAAAATATCCCATGGAGCCTGTATATAAATTCCGTCTGTCATGCTCCAGCTCGTCGATAATTTCCATGGCACGGATTTTAGGTGCACCTGTGATAGAACCGCCTGGAAAGGCTGCCGGAATCAAATCTACCGCCGTAAGACCTTCCTGAAGTTTTCCCACAATGGTTGTGACCAGATGAAATACCGTGGCATATGTTTCCACTGCAAAATGCTCTGTTACCTGGACACTTCCCGGTTCACAGACATGATTCAGGTCATTTCTCTCAAGGTCTACAATCATTAGAAGTTCACTGCGGTCTTTGGATGAATTTTTTAGTTCTTCCTTTAAAGCCTGATCTTCCTGGGGTGTTTCCCCTCTCTTTCTGGTTCCTTTAATCGGGCGTGTTTCAATGTACCCGTCTTTTACCTGCATAAAGCGCTCCGGAGAAGCACTGACAATCTGAAAATCACCACATTGGAAAAATCCTCCGAAAGGTGCCGGATTATGGGTTCTTAAATAACGGTACGCCTCATAAGGATTCTTTTTACTGTTCACCGTAAGCTGCTGGGTCATATTGGCAATATAAATATCGCCTTCCACAATATACGAAATCATCCGGTCAATGGTCTGCTTATAATCTTCTTTTGTAAAGTTCGGAGTAAAAGGAGCAAGATTCTCCTGCTTCTTTGGCCTGTGATAAGGTTCGCAGCCTCTGATTTCTCCTATAATCCTGTTTACCGCATCTTTTTCTTCTGCCTCTCCCCTTACAGTGAGATAAAGTTCCTGTTTTTCTTTATCATCAATGATTAGAAAAGTATGAAAAACAAACATTGCTTCCGGCATCTTGATTTTCTCTTCATGCCGGCTTTTTATCTGCTCAAATTTTCTTCCGTAGTCATAGGAAAAATATCCCAATCCACCGGATACCAAGGGCAGATGAGTAGGATTTTCTTCCCGGTTTTCTCTCAGATACTGTTTTAATGCCTGCTCAATGCTGCCTTCCTGAGGTACATCATTTTTATAAAAAATACCGTTTTCTTCTTTAAAAATCAGATATGGCTGAAAACCGATGACTGAATAACGCCCCAGTTGATTCTCCAGAGCAGAATCCAGAAACATAGCCATAGGTTGGTCCTTATAAAGTTCAAAAATATCTTCTGCTTTTTTGTAGAAATCTA
>Bissell_p1__coassemble_2176_pt1 | contig 8831 bp, 7 predicted proteins | sample Bissell_p1__metabat2_high_PE_036 | metagenome-assembled genome bin Bissell_p1
TTCCAGAAAATTGTGCGAACCCTTGCTAAACGCAACGATATCCATATGGATGAAAATGAGCTGTTTCTAAAAGCCAATGCCTGGGAACTACAACATGGCGGTCTTTCCGGAAGAACAGCCCAACAGTTTATAGATTATCTGCTGGGACAGCAATAAAAAAGGAAAAAGAGCTATGATACGAAATGTACATTTAAGAATCTTTGCACACATTTCATGTCATAGCTCTTTTTGCATCATAAGCAAAACGATAAGCCGGGTTATGTCGTGAATAATCATCTATCCAATCCTACTGTCGCCAGCAGGCTTTAGCGACCCACCTGAAAACGTGACGGGCAGCCACAATGTTTTCTATTCGGTCTTGCTTCGGATGGGGTTTACATGTGCCCTCTCTGTTACCAGCGAGGCGGTAGTCTCTTACACTGCCCTTCCACCCTTACCGGAATTGCTTCCGGCGGTTCATTTCTGTTGCACTGTCCTTGGAGTCACCTCCACCAGACGTTATCTGGCATCCTGCCCTGTGAAGCCCGGACTTTCCTCACCTGACCCCTTTCGGTCCTGTCAGCCGCGATTATTTATTCTACTTATAATGCAGGGGTTATTCTAGCACATAATCTAAAAAAAAGCAAACCTTTTATACATCAAAGCATCCGCCTCCCACAAATTCCCTGAGAATGGAATTAGACGGAATGGATTCACTTGGCACTCCAAGGAAGTAATCCAGGAATTTCAAAAGACGTTTTGCTTCATTGTACTCTGGTTCATCCTTGCCAATGGAGAATAAAAGCGGTTCTGCATACAGCTTTAACACCGCAAGCTCATAAATCAAGGCAGAGTTAAACATGACATCTGCGGATTCCTGATATGGGAAAATATTTTCTTCCTCTCCTCTGCGGACAGAATTCCACATGGCAATGGTTTGTTTTGCAGAAGTGCCTCTGGTTCTGGCATCTCTTACGATTCTGCGGATCAGTCTTCCATCTGTAGTCGGAATCCTGTTATGCTCATCAATACTTAACTGTGTCAGAGCACTGATATAAATTTTAAATTTGCTTTCAGTAGGAAGGCTGCTGCTTAGTTTGTCGTTCAGGCAATGGATTCCCTCGATGACCAGTACATCTTCTTTTCCAAGCTTCATGAAATTTCCACGGTACTCCCTCTGTCCTGTTTTGAAATTAAAATAAGGCAGTTCTACTTCTTCCCCTTGTAACAGCCGGGTCATATCTTCATTAAACTGCTTCACGTCAATAGCTTCCAAACATTCAAAATTATAATTCCCTTCACTGTCCAGCGGAGTATCCTCCCGGTTCACGAAGTAATTGTCCACAGCAATTGGGTGCGGTCTTAATCCATGAGCTGCAAGCTGAATGCTCAGTCTATGAGAAAATGTTGTTTTTCCCGAAGAAGACGGACCTGCAATCATGATAAACTTTTTATCTTTGTTTTCTGCAATGGTTCTTGCAATCTGGGAAATCTTGGATTCCTGAAGGGCTTCTGCCACCAGAAGAAGCTGGCTGGCTCCTTTGCTGACAATCTGTTCATTTAAGGCACCTACGGTATCTGCCTGCATCATCTCTCCCCAGCGCTCTGATTCTTTTTGTATCTGGAAAATCTTTGGTTTTGGGATAAAAGGCGGCACTTCCTGAGGATTTGAGCGTTCCGGAAGCTGGAGCACCATACCGGTATCGTATGGATACAGCTCAAAATATTTCAGGTATCCTGTATGATTCACCATAAAACCGTAAAAGTAATCTTCAAACCCGTCTAAGCTGTAGATATTTACCCTGGAACCCCTGCGGAACCGGAACAGCTTTTCCTTATCGTACATACCGTGTTCATGAAAAATTTCAATAGCTTCGCTAGTTCCCACACTACGTTTTAAAATGGGTATTTTTCTCTCCACAAGCTCCCGCATGTACGCTTTTACCTGTGCCAGAAATTCCTCTGTAATCTCTACATTCCCATCAATGGTGTAGTAATAACCGGATGCCACGGAATAATGAAGCACAATATTTTTAATATTTTTCCGTCCAGCCACATGATAGACTGCTTTTAGCAAAAGCAGTGACGCACTTCTTTTATAAGTTTTATGGCCGATTTCATCTCCTGTAGTAACAAACTCCAGAACACCGTCACGCTTTAACTTTTTATGAAGTTCGCATAGTTTCCCATCTTTCATCACCAGGACAATGGGATATCTGCTGCTTTCCTGATATTCCTCCACGATTTCCCCATAAGAAATCCCGTAAGGATATTCCTTTGTTTTACCAAGAATCTTAACTTTTAATGTTTTCTGATTCATCTGTCCGCTCCTTTCCTAAAGAACTTCACAGGGATGCACAATCTGCATGGTTTCTGTTTCCAGCCCGGGCAGCCACTTCTCCAGTTCTTGTTTCATGTGATTCATGAAGATATATTCTGTTCCATAGTGTCCGGCATCGATGATATTTACCCCTTGAGCCACTGCATCAATGGCAGAATGGTAATCTACATCTCCTGTAATGTACACCTGTGCTTTGCATTTTATGACATCTTTGATCAGGCTTTTCCCGGAACCGGTGCAGACAGCAGCCTTTCTCACCTGCTCCTTCGGATTTCCGTATATTTTCACAAATGGAAGGTTTAACTGCTGTTTTACAAAAGATGCACATTCTCTTAACGTTATGTTTTTTGGAAGAAGCCCCACACGGCCAAGTCCCTCCGTGGTCTCTCCCTGATACGTCACTTCCAGGATTTCTCTTTCTGAAAGACACAAATAATCTGCACTTAATTCTGCCATTCCAAGGATATCAAAATTTGTGTGCATGGCATAATAGGAAATACCATTTTGAATCAGTTTGATAATTCTTCTTCCGATAAAATCCTGTGCTGTCACTTGTTTCATGCCGGAAAAAATCAGAGGATGATGGGTGATCATCAGGTCTGCCCCTGCCTGTACGGCAGCCTCCAGGGTTTCATCCGTCACATCAAGAGCCAGAAAAACCTTCTTTACTTCCTGTTCCTCATCTCCCACCAGAAGTCCTGGATTATCCCAGGATTCCGCCCTTTCTTTTGGATACGTTTCTTCTATTTTTGCAATGATTTCTTTACATTTCATAGTAAGCCAGTGCCTCTTTTCTGATGTTTTCCTCTTCTTCCATCTGGGCTCTCCGCATCTTCGCAGAAGGAGTATCCGAATCTTTTAACCGCTCCCTGATTTCCTCTGCCTTCTTCTGCTCCCGTTGCAAAAACTCTTTCAAAATAGGATGTCTGTGCAACAGTAAGTTTCTGCCATAGCGGTATTCTGCCACAGAATCATAAACCATGGTACCGTGGACTGCTTTCATCATGGGATAATATTTTCCATCTTCTTCTACCATATCTTCTGACACGATAGAAAATCCCTCCTTTGCCAGAAATCTGCGGAATTCCTCGATTTCTGACTGAGGCTGGAGAATCAGTTCCCGGGCTTCGTCAAAAACTGCTTTTCCCTCCCGGATAATTTTCTCCATCAGCGGACCGCCCATTCCTGCGATCACAATACTCTGGACTTCTCCTGGCTGTAAAGCCTTCACACCATCGGAAAGCCGTGTTTCTATGTATGCTTCCAATCCCCATTCCTGGATATGTTCTTTTGCACGCAAAAGAGGCCCTTCATTCACATCCATGGCAATGGCTTTCGGTATCTGACGCTTCTGCATTAAATAAATCGGAATATATCCATGGTCACATCCCACATCTGCCAGTACCATGTCCTGTCCCACCAGTCCTGCTACTGTTTTTAATCTTCTGGAAATCTGTACTTCCTTCATGCTTTTCATCCTTAGTCAAGATAATCTTTTAACTTGCGGCTGCGGCTTGGGTGACGGAGTTTTCTCAGGGCTTTTGCCTCAATCTGACGGATACGTTCTCTTGTTACATTAAATTCTTTTCCTACTTCCTCCAGTGTTCTGGCTCTTCCATCATCCAATCCAAAACGCAGGCGGAGAACTTTCTGCTCTCTCTCTGTAAGTGTTCCAAGAACTTCTACCAGCTGCTCTTTTAACAGTGTGAATGCTGCTGCATCCGCAGGCACCGGTACATTGTCATCCTGAATGAAGTCTCCCAGATGGCTGTCTTCCTCTTCACCGATTGGTGTTTCCAGGGAAACCGGCTCCTGAGAAATTTTCAGAATTTCTCTGACACGCTCCACAGACATATTCATCTCTTCTGCAATTTCTTCTGGCTGCGGCTCTCTTCCAAGCTCCTGAAGAAGCTGGCGGGATACACGGATTAATTTATTAATAGTTTCTACCATGTGTACCGGAATACGGATGGTTCTCGCCTGGTCTGCAATCGCTCTTGTGATTGCCTGACGGATCCACCAGGTTGCATAAGTGGAGAACTTATAACCTTTCCGGTAATCAAATTTTTCTACTGCTTTGATCAGTCCCAAATTTCCTTCCTGGATCAAATCCAGAAACAGCATACCGCGGCCTACGTATCTCTTGGCAATACTTACTACCAGACGTAGGTTCGCTTCTGCCAGACGTTTTTTGGCACTTTCATCTCCGTCTTCCATTCTCTGGGCAAGAGAAATTTCTTCCTCTGCACTTAACAGAGGCACTTTACCGATTTCCTTTAAATACATGCGGACAGGATCTTCGATGCTCACACCTTCCGGCACGGAAAGGTCGATATTTTCCATATCCACATCATCTTCATCACTCAAAGGGAGGTCATCGTCATTGAGAATCAATCCATCCATATCATTTTCCTGGATACGGAGCACATCAATCCCGTTTCCTTCCAGAAAATCAAATACTTTTTCCATCTGCTCAGGATCCAGAGGAAAATCTTTGAAAAAATCATTGATTTCCTGATATTCCAGTACGTTTTTTTTCTTTTTTGCCAGCTCCATGAGCTCTCCCAGTTTTTCGCTGAATTTCGCCATGTTCATTTCCATAAATGTTCCATCCTCTCAATTCTTAATTTATATGATTTCCTCAATCAAAAGAAATATGCAATGTTACTCTGCCTCTTTCCAAATCTTCCAGCCTTTTCCTTGCTTCCACGATTTTCTGCAATCCTCCCAGGTCTGTGGGGAGGAGATGGTCGCTCTGCCAGGCAATGCTGTCCCGCTTCATCCTGCACACGGTTTCCAGAAGTGCTCTTCTGGCATCTTCTTTCCGCTCCAGATGCAGGGTTGCATGAAATAAGGATGTCACTTCCTTTTGTTCCTCAGAATCCGAAAACTGATTCAGCAGTTTCGCCGGATTGACTTCTCCTTCTTCGTGCTGTGCAAATACCAGTTCTGCCACCTGATGATACAGGGGAGTGGTAAAATCTGCCGGTGTGATGTAACCGGCAATGGTGTCAAACATAGCAGGATAAGAAGCCAGCCAGGTAAGCATCAGCTTCTGTGCTGTGCGCCCTGCATCTTCCTTATTCTCCTTTTTCCTGGTTCTCGTTTCCGGCTTCTTAGAAACAGCCGTTGAGGCACCGCCCAGAGCCATGTTATTGACCATTTTTCTTAAATCCTCAAATTTTATGTGATAAATTCTGGAAAGGCTTTCCATATAATTGTTCCGTTCCAGTTCTTCTGGGAATTCCAGAAGTTTTCTGGCCGTTTCGCGGAAAAACTCTGTCTTTCCCTCAGGGTCAGACAAATCATACTGCTCTTCCAGGACTTTCACTTCAAATAAAAATGCATTGGCAGCCTCATCAAGACGTTTCTCAAAGGCTTCTTTTCCTTCTGCCTTGATAAATTCATCCGGATCCTTATACGGAGCCAGATTCACGACCCTTGGCCGGATTCCCGCTGCTTTTAGAATAGGAATTCCCCTGAGTGCTGCCTTCTGACCCGCCTCGTCACTGTCATAGGTAAGAAGCACTTCCTTGGTATAACGCCGCATAAGGCTGGCATGTCCTGAAGTAAGAGCCGTTCCCAGAGATGCCACTGCATTGGTAAAACCAGCCTGATGCATGGCAATCACATCCATATAGCCCTCACAAACAATCAAATAGGGCTTTCTGGAAGTTCTTGCTATGTTAAGCCCATAAAGATTCCGGCTCTTGTCAAAGATTTTTGTTTCCGGGGAATTCAGATACTTGGGCTTGGCATCACCCATAACACGCCCGCCGAAACCAATGACACGGTTATTCACATCCATAATGGGAAACATGACACGGTTCCAGAACTTATCCTGCATGCCTCTTCGCTCATCTATATTAAATAACCCGGATTCTTTTAAATGCTCATCCGAATAGCCTTTGCTCTTCAAATACTGATACAGGGCACCGGAATATTTTGGTGAACATCCCAGTCCGAATTTATGAATGGTTTCATCCGAAAGCTCTCTTCCCTTCAAATATGCCATTCCCTGCTTCCCTGTATCCTGGCGGAGCTGATAATAATAAAAACCTGCTGCCTTTTTCTGAATCTCAAGCAGTGTTGTCCTTAAATCTGCCGCCGCTCTTGCTTCTTTGGAATACTCTGCCTCCGGCAAGGTCACCCCTGCACGCCCGGCCAGGTACTTCAGTGCCTCCACAAAGGTATAATTCTCATACTCCATAATAAAAGTAAATACATTTCCCCCTGCTCCGCAGCCAAAGCAATAATACATCTGCTTTCCCGGACTGACGGAAAATGAGGGAGATTTCTCATTATGAAAAGGACAAAGCCCGAAATAGGAACTGCCTTTTTTCTGTAATTTCACATAATCAGAAATCACATCCACAATATCATTTTTCATGCGGACTTCTTCAATGATTTCATCCGAATAAAACATAGTTCTACTGCTCCTTTTCCTGGACATTCCAGCGCTTTGGTATAAAAAGCTCCCGGAACTTTTCCAGGGAATACTGATCTGTCATACCGGAGATATAATCACAGACTACCCGTTCCTTTTCCTCCTCCTGATGAAGAAGCTTCCGGTACTCTGCTGACATTTTCTCCGGGTGTTTACTGTAATATGTATATAACTCCTCTACTACATGTTCTGCTTTTTCTTCTTCTGTCTTTGCCGCAGGGTTCAGGTACACATCCTGAAACATCAAGGCTCTGATATCACGAAGTCCCTCTTCGATTTCCGGGGACATGGAAATCTGCTCTTTTTCCCTGCTGTTTTGTACAATATCATGGACAAAAGTGTTCAGCCTTTCTCTGGTAGTATAGCCAAGAAGCATCCGGAGCGTAATGGGAATATCATCTTCTGAGATCACACCCGCCCTCTGTGCATCATCCATATCATGATGGATATATGCGATCTTGTCGCAATAACGTACCACCTGACCCTCCAGAGTATGGGGCATTCCCTTTGTTCTGTGGTTCAGAATCCCATCCCTGACTTCCCAGGTAAGGTTCAATCCCGCACCGCTTTTCTCCAGACGTTCCACCACCCTCACACTCTGTTTATAATGTGCGAATCCCAAAGGACATATCCTGTCAAGTGCCCGCTCTCCTGCATGACCAAACGGCGTGTGCCCAAGATCATGGCCAAGTGCAATGGCTTCTGTTAAATCTTCATTGAGAGAAAGTGCCTTTGCTATGGTTCTGGCAATCTGGGATACCTCCAGGGTATGTGTCAGCCTGTTCCGGTAATGGTCACCCTGTGGAGAAAGAAATACCTGGGTTTTATCTTTCAGTCTGCGGAAGGCTTTACAGTGCACAATCCTGTCACGGTCTCTTTGATAAACAGTCCTGATATCACACTCATCTTCCAATCTGTCCCTGCCTCTTGACTTCTTGCTGCAGGAAGCATAGGGACTTAAAAACTGTAATTCTCTGGTTTCCGTCTGTTCCCTTATATTCATAGGCAGTCACCCACTTTCCAAAACACCCTGTCATATTAATTATTACCGATTTTTCTTCGATTTCCTTCTTTTTTTCAAAAATTTTTTCAAAAAAATCCTCTATTCTTTGTAAAACTCCTTTAAGATAGAAATTTCTCTGGCATAACCCTCTAAATCGTTTAGCGTTTCCAGATAAAAAGGCAAATGTTTCAGTGCCGGATGGTTGATGATACGGACTATGGCCTCCAAACCGATTTTTCCTTCTCCGATTTTCGCATGACGGTCCTTGTGGCTGCCAAGACCAAACATACTGTCATTTAGATGAACGGCTTTCAGCCTGTTTAAACCAATGACTTCATCAAATTTTGTAAGCACCCCGTCTAAATCCTGTACCAGGTCATATCCTGCATCATATACATGACAGGTATCCAGACAGACACCCATCTTATCTGAAAGTGTGACTCTGTCTAAAATTTCCCTAATTTCTTCAAATTCCCTGCCCACTTCGCTTCCTTTGCCTGCCATGGTCTCCAAAAGCACCGTAGTACTCTGCTGTGGCACCAGAATCTGGTTCAGCATTTCAGAAATCATGGAGATTCCGGCTTCTGCTCCCTGGTTTACATGGCTTCCAGGATGAAAATTATAACAATTTCCCGGTGTATATTCCATTCTCTCCAAATCATCCTTCATGGTCTGAAAAGCAAATTCACGGACAGACTCCTGGGCTGAACAGGCATTTAAGGTATAAGGTGCATGAGCCAGGATTTTTTTAATTTCAAGTTCTTCTGCTTTTTTCTCATATGCCTTTACGTCACTTTCCTTGATTTCCTTTGCTTTTCCGCCCCTTGGGTTTCTGGTGAAAAACTGGAATGTATTTGCCTGAATTTTTCCGGCTTCCTTTGCCATTGCTTCGTATCCTTTTGCTGATGATAAATGACAACCTATTGTAAGCATATTCTTCTCCTTTTCTCATAAATCTGTCCTGTATGACAAAAAACCCTGCATCCTTTCAGATACAGGGTTAAGCACTGCGGAAGATGGGACTTGAACCCACACGTCTATACAGACACAAGATCCTTAGT
>Bissell_p1__coassemble_2571_pt1 | contig 7746 bp, 4 predicted proteins | sample Bissell_p1__metabat2_high_PE_036 | metagenome-assembled genome bin Bissell_p1
CGACCCACAGGAAATGGTGAATCTGATTAATAAGCCAGAGTATGATGAGGTGAAGAAACGCCTTCATAAAGCAATTCTGGATAATATGTATGAGACCAGAGATCCGTTTAGAGGATATTACTGGGAAGACAGACCTTGGGACAGAATCACAGAATTTAAAACCTGGGACAGCAGACTCATGACCAGGCAGAGAGAGAATGAAGAGTACGAACCAAGACAGCTTGATTATGGAACAGGACTTCCAATCACGCAGGCGGTAAGGAAAAAAGGAGAGTCTGACGCAAAATTTGCAAAGAAATAGTTTAAGGAAAGACAGGAAACTGCGAGGGGGCAGTATCCTGTCTTTCGTGTATCAGTTTGTTCTTGTAGAGAGAAGCAAGAATGAGTATAATGGTATTAGAGAAAAGGTTGTACCGGGGGGGACGGGTATGAAGAAAAGAAAAATATGGAAGACGCTTCAGGGCAGAATTATCATTTACAACCTGAGTATTGTAGTCCTTGTGGCTTTTATCGGAAGTATGGGCACTTATTATAGTGCTTCGAAACGTTCTCTGGAGATGACAAAACAATCCATAGAGGACAATATTAAGGAAATATCGGAAAATTTTTTTGTGGCCTATGAAGAAATGATGAACATTATCTTGAACTGTACAGAGCGAAGTTCTCTTGATTTTGGGAGCATGGATTTTGCAGACCAGCCATCGGCAAAGAAACTGGCTCTCATTAACAGCAGCCTGATGAGCGATTACTGTGCCATATCCGGCTACAGCAAGTATATCAACAGGTTGATGGTTCTAGATGATCAGGGACATTTTATCCAGTCCGGAAACAGTCCGGGAAGCAAGGATGATGCCAGAGTACTTTTGGAGACGGAATGGTTTGACAGGGAAGCAGAGAAACCTGCAGACGCATATCAGCTTGAAGTAGTAGATAATCCCTTTTTTAAGAAAAATGGCGAAAAAATGATTCCAATTGTGAGAAAACTGGATGTGGCAGGAAGTAACAGCAAAGAGGGATGGGGATTCTTAGGATTCTCTGCTAAACTTTATGAGGAAGAGCTTCGAAAAGCAAATAACGGAGATACCATGCTGGTTGCAAGCCAGAGCGGAACCATAATAGCAGAGGAGAATACGGATATTTATTCTGCAGAAGAATTAGAGATTATTATTCGTGATTTGCTTCAAAGGGAAGAATTAAGCGGTGTGTTCCGTCAGAATGTCCAGGGAGAGCAGTGTCTGATTGCTTATTCTCATCATGCAATGAGTGGGATTCTCACTTGCGAGATTATGCCCGTGAGATTTATCAGTAATGAAAAAATGCTGATTACCTGTCTGGCAGTCTTTTTGTTCATAAGCTGCCTTGTTGTTGGAACCGGTCTGGCAGTTATTTTTTCAAACAGACTGCGTAAGCCGGTAGCACTTTTAAACTCTCAGGTGAAGAAAATAGGAAATGGAGATTTTTCTCCGAATCCGTCTATTGAGAGTGAAGATGAATTAGGGGAAATCGGAAGAGGGATTAATAAAATGAGTGCCAGAATCTCGAATCTTCTGGCCAAAAGTGTAGAAGATGAAAGGGAAAAGAAAAATCTAGAAATTAAGATGCTCCAGGCACAGATAAATCCGCACTTCCTATATAATACACTGGATTCCATCCGCTGGATTGCTGTGATACAAAAAAATGCCAGTATTGTAAAAATGGTCACAGCATTGTCAGGGCTTTTGAAAAATATGGCAAAAGGCTTTAATGAAAAAGTGACCTTGCGGGCAGAATTAGATTTTTTGAGTGATTATATCACCATCGAAAAAATGCGTTACATGGAAATGTTTGATGTGGAAATTGATGTTGCAGAAGAAGAATTGTATCAGGCAAAGATTATTAAACTGACGCTGCAGCCTCTGGTGGAAAATGCCATCTTCTCAGGCATTGAACCGGGCGGAAAGAATGGAAGCATCCGAATCCGGATATGGAGGGAGGAAGAAAAACTCTGTATCAGCGTAAAAGATGATGGGGTAGGCATGACAGAAGAAAAGATACAAGATATCATGAATAATCCTCAAAAAAGGAAGGGAGATACCATGAGCGGTATTGGCCTGCCCAATGTGGATCAGAGAATCAAACTGGTCTATGGTGATGAATATGGACTGCGTATTAAGAGCCAGGTAGGAGAGTACACAGAGATTCTGGTAACGCTGCCAATAGAGTACGGAAAAGAAAATGAATAAAAAGAGGTTGGAAAAATGTATCGTATTTTACTAGTGGATGACGAACCGTTAATATTGGCTGGTATTGCATCTATGATGAAGTGGGAAGAGTATAACTGTACGGTTGTGGGAAAGGCGACAAACGGAAACCAGGCACTGGAAAAGATGAAAGAAATACAGCCGGATATTGTCATTACTGATATCAAGATGCCGGCAATGAACGGGCTGGATTTTATGGAAAAATGCAGAGAACAGGGATATCAGGCAGAATTTCTTCTGCTGACAAACCTGGAGGAATTTTCTCTGGTACAAAAAGCCCTTAGGCTTGGGGCTCTGGACTATTTAGTGAAAATAGAGATTACTCCGGAAGTGCTGGGAGAAAGCCTGAAAAAAGCCGTTTCAGTGTGTAGGGAGAAAAAGGCTATGGAAGAACATGTGGTTGTCCAAGAAGTTCTTCAGAGGAATGCAGAAGAAACCACCAGAGCCTTTTTTACAGAAATTATGGAAAAAAGGAAGGGTGAGTGTGGAGAACTTCAGAAAAAATGGCGTGCAGATGTGGAAAGCCTTGGGCTGGAAGAGCTCTATGTGAATCCTGTTTTGTGGTGGATCAGGCCTTATAAGCAGGAGGAGCACATTTTCCAGAAAACAGAGGAATCAGCACAAAAAGAAACCATGGAATATGCATCAAGCCTGCTGAAACAGTTTATGGACAGAATCAGCGATGTTTACTGTATAATCAACTGGGAGAGAAGAGGATTTCTCGTAGTATTTCCTAAAGAGAAAATGCCGGGAAATCTCAAAAATGCCGGAAAGAAAATCTTACATATTTTCCGTGACTACTTTGGTATGCAGGCACTGGTAGCGGTGAGTACACCAGCAAATAATATCTGGGATGGAATCAGGGATGCAGCAGATGAGATAAGAGATATGGAAGAGTATTATTATTATCATAGCCAGTGTTCTGTTCTGTACGCAGGAGATTTTGAACAGAACGAACTTCAGGACAGACATTCCAGACATAACGTGTTTGATATCAGCTTTCTGAAGAAGGATCTGAAGCAGGCACTTATGGTACAAGACAGACAGAAAGTAGAGCAGGTGTTTTCAGAAGTGGCAGAACTTTTTTCTGAATATAAACCGGCTAAGGAGCAGGTGATTGATGCTTGTATGAATCTGTATTATTTTTTCTTTGATTATGCAGAAAGCGGAAAAAAGGATGAAGCGAAGGAGTTTCCATATCCTTCAGAAATCGTGGAGCGCCTTGGACAATGTTTTACTTTGGAAGAAAATGTAAGCTGGCTCAAAGATTTGGGAAGATGGATCTCAAGTACCATGGAGACCTTGGAGGGAGGAAGTAAGACAGAACAGCTTGTGAATGCAGCAAAGAAATACGTGCAGAAGAATTATAAAGAAAAACTGACCCTTGCTATGATTTCCAGCGATATCGGTATCAGCCAGGGATATTTGAGCAGTGTGTTCAAGAAAACAACAGGAAGTAATTTGAATGATTATGTAAACCATGTAAAAATCGAAAAGGCCAAGGATTTACTTGGCATGCATGAATATATGATGTATGAAATATCAGATATGCTTGGATTTGAGAATCCCTATTACTTCAGTAAGGTTTTCAAACGTATTACCGGTATGACGCCAAGTGATTACGAAACAATGCGAAAGAGATAAAGATAAGAAAAAGATAAAAATTCTATAATTCTTCCACTGTTTTTTACAGGAAAAGTCTGTTAGAATTAAAAGAAAAATCCTGGCAGAGGGAGAACTATAATGGTTGAAACAAATAGAAAATACGTGATTGATACAGAAGAAAACAGAAGCTTTTTAAAGAGTATCACAGAAAATCTTTTAAGCTTTGGACATCAGTTTCCATCTCCGGGAGGAAGTTCTTATTATCTGGGGGATGATGGGACTCCGTGGAAAGAGAGAAACCGTGAGACATGGATTACTTCCCGTATGGCACATGTGTACAGTATCGGAACATTTCTGGGACATGAAGGAAGCAGGGAACTGGCAGCAGCAGCAATCAAGGGATTAAAAGGTGAACTTCACGATGATAAAAATGGCGGCTGGTATGCAGGGCTTACCTCTGTAAATGAGATTCTGCCTAATAAACAGTGCTATGCTCATGCTTTTGTTATTTTGGCAGCATCCTCCGGTGTACTGGCAGGTGTTGAAGGTGCACAGGAACTTTTAGAGGATGCCCTGAAACTCTATGACCTGCGTTTCTGGAATGAGGAAGAAGGACTGTCTTGTGATACCTGGAATACAGAATTTACGGTTCTGGATGATTACAGAGGACTGAATGCCAATATGCATACAGTAGAAGCATTTCTTGCAGCAGCAGATGTAACAGGGGATGAGAAATACCGCATAAGAGCAGGCCGTATCATTGACCGTGTTCTGGTATGGGCTTCTGATAACAACTGGAGAATTCCGGAGCATTTTACAAAAAAATGGGAAGCGGATCTGGAATGCAATAAAGAGCAGCCGGCAGACCAGTTCAAGCCCTACGGTGCAACACCGGGACATGGAATTGAATGGGCGAGACTGATTACCCAGTGGGCACTTTCTGCACATAAAGAAAATCAGGAAGGTGCTGCAAAATATGTGGAAGCAGCAGAAAACCTGTTTAACCGTGCAGTGGAAGATGCATGGAATGCAGACGGAGCACCAGGTATCGTATATACCACAGACTGGGAAGGAAAACCAGTGGTACATGACAGAATGCACTGGACTCTTGCAGAGGCAATCAATACTTCTGCAGTTCTGTATCATGTGACAAAGAAAGAAAAATATGCTGCTGATTATGCAGAGTTTATGAAGTATTTAGATGAAAAAGTCCTGGATCATGTGAACGGCTCCTGGTTCCATCAGATGAATGAGAAGAATGAAGTGATTGGAACTGTATGGCCTGGAAAATCAGATATTTATCACGCACTTCAGGCAACTTTGATTCCATATCATACACCGGAACTGTCGATTGCTTTGGCTGTAAAAGAAGAAAAAAGAATTTAAGAAAAATCCGGAAGGTGTCTATCATGCCTTTCCGGATTTTTTCTATGTTATCCATATTTCGTGCAGAAGGACTAGAAAACGACGGAAAAATATACAAATTTATGCTATGTACACAGAAACACCTTAAAAATTTGAATGAATAGAGAAAAATATTCTATATTTTCTTTGGAAATAATTGTGTATAATGCCATTATAAACGAAGGGCACCGAAGGGTGCAAAGCGAAGGAGGATTATTATGAAGAAAAAATTAGTGTTATGGACAATGGCAGCTATGTTAGCTTTCTCAGCTACAGCTTGTGGCGGTGGTTCTGGTGATTCAGGCTCTGCTGAACCAGAGAAAAAAGAAGAAGCTTCCAAAGAAGGTTCTGAGAAAAAAGAAGACGGTGCAGCTCTTGCAAACAAGGACAAACCATTAGTATGGTTTAACCGTCAGCCATCCAACAGCTCCACAGGAGAATTGGACATGAATGCTTTAAACTTCAACAAAGATACTTATTATGTAGGATTCGATGCTAACCAGGGTGCAGAACTTCAGGGACAGATGGTTAAAGAATACATCGAGAAAAACATCGAAGGTCTTGACCGTAATGGTGATGGTGTAATCGGTTACGTTCTTGCAATCGGTGATATCGGACATAACGACTCAATCGCACGTACAAGAGGTGTTCGTAAAGCTCTTGGAACAGGTGTTGAAAAAGACGGTGCTATCAACAGTGAACCAGTTGGTACAAACGTAGATGGTAAAGCTGGTGCAGTACAGGATGGTTCCTTAGAAATCGGTGGAAAAACATATGTAGTTCGTGAGCTGGCTTCTCAGGAAATGAAAAACTCTGCAGGTGCTACATGGGATGCAGCTACAGCAGGTAACGCAATCGGTACATGGTCATCTTCTTTTGGTAAAGACATTGACGTTGTTGTTTCTAACAACGATGGTATGGGAATGTCTATGTTCAATGCATGGTCAAAAGATAATAAAGTTCCTACATTCGGATACGATGCTAACAGCGACGCTGTAGCAGCTATTGCAGAAGGTTACGGCGGAACAATCAGCCAGCATGCTGACGTTCAGGCTTACCTGACACTGCGTGTACTTCGTAACGCATTAGACGGTGTTGATATTGACACAGGTATCGGAACAGCTGATGAAGCAGGAAACGTTCTGAGTGATCAGGAATATGTATATAAAGCAGATGAACGTTCTTACTACGCATTAAACGTAGCAGTAACAGCAGATAACTACAAAGATTTCACAGACTCTACTAAGACATTTGAGCCTGTATCAAAACAGTTAGACGAAGCAAAATCACCTGTTAAGAAAGTATGGCTGAACATTTACAATGCATCTGATAACTTCCTGAGTGCTACATATCAGCCACTGCTTCAGAAATATGATGATCTTCTGAATCTGGAAGTTGAATACATCGGTGGTGACGGACAGACAGAGTCCAACATTACAAACCGTCTTGGAAATCCAGGTCAGTATGATGCATTTGCAATCAACATGGTTAAGACAGACAATGCAGCTTCTTACACAGCATTGCTGAACCAGTAATTCTATTCTAAATCATATGAACAAGGCTATTTGGGGAGAAGAAATTCTCCCCATAACCATCATTTGAGATATTTAAAATATCAAGATACAGGAGTAAAAAATATGGCAGATAAGAAAGATGATATCGTCTTATCGATACGCGATATGAGTAAATCCTTTGGACGAAACCGTGTTCTGGATCACATCAATCTTGATGTGAAGAGGGGAACAGTTATGGGTCTGATGGGTGAAAACGGCGCCGGTAAGTCAACGATGATGAAATGTCTTTTTGGTACTTATCAGAAGGATGACGGAAAAATTTTCCTTGACGGAAAAGAGGTAAGTTTTTCCGGACCTAAGGATGCTCTTGAAAACGGTATCGCAATGGTGCATCAGGAGCTGAATCAGTGTCTGGAAAGAAACGTAATTGATAACTTGTTTTTAGGTCGTTACCCACGTAATTCTGTCGGTGTAATCGATGAAGGAAGAATGAAAAGAGAAGCTTCCGAGCTTTTCCGTAAATTAGGTATGACAGTAAACCTGACTCAGCCAATGAGAAATATGTCTGTTTCCCAGAGGCAGATGTGTGAAATTGCAAAAGCGATTTCCTATAATTCTAAGGTTATTGTTTTGGATGAGCCTACATCTTCTCTGAATATTCAGGAAGTAGAGAAGCTGTTTGAAATGATGAGAATGTTAAAAGACCAGGGTATCTCTCTGATTTACATTTCTCATAAAATGGATGAAATTTTTGAAATCTGTGATGAGATTTCTGTACTTCGTGATGGTAATCTGGTTATGACAAAAAGTTCCAAAGATACCAACATGAATGAATTGATTGCAGCGATGGTTGGACGTTCTTTGGAAAACAGATTCCCACCGGTGGACAATACACCAAAGGATGTTATTTTGTCTGTTCAGAATCTTTCCACAAAGTTCGAGCCTCATTTAAGTGATGTGTCCTTTGATGTAAGAGAGGGAGA
>Bissell_p1__coassemble_3010_pt1 | contig 6791 bp, 1 predicted proteins | sample Bissell_p1__metabat2_high_PE_036 | metagenome-assembled genome bin Bissell_p1
GAGCTTCTTTTACCTTTTCTACAGGAAATTCTTTTGTAGCTCCTTCTTCCACTTCGGCTTCAACAGTCTCTATAGTCTCTGCCTCTTCCAGCCCTGCTGTTTCCAGTTCTTCTGCTAATTCTTCTACAATCTCTGCCGGAGATTCTCCTGCATCTGACAGGGCTTCCATGGTCTCTATTGCTTCTTCGATGATTTCTTCCGGTGTTTCTTCCTGTTCCAGGATTTCTTCTTCTGATTCTGGAATTACTTCCACTGGTTCTTCCTGTACTTCTGCCACTTCCGGCTCTTCTAAATCCCTTTTGATTACTACTTCCTGGGTCATACCTGCTGCCAGTGCATCAAATTCATCTGCTTTCGCTGCAAGTGCTGCACTGAGGCTTACTGCCGCTGCTGCAATCTCTGGAGCACGGCTTTCTTCCAGCTCTTCCTTTGCTTCTTCGACGATTTCCTCTACAGGTTCTTCCTCTGCTTCTTCGATGACTTCTTCTACAGATTCCTCCACTACTTCTTCGGCAGACTCTTCTGTTATCTCTTCTTGATTTCCGGTTTCCTCAGCTACTGCCTGAGCCAGCTCATTTGCTGTCTCTGCCAGAAGTGCTTCCAGATCCAGTTCAAATTCTTTGGAGCTTGTCTGTAAAGAACCCGGCACAAAATCCTTGGAATCAAACATCTTTGATTTCGGTGCCTCGGCTTTCACCTGCATGGTCATACCTTCCCCTATGTGGAATGGTTTGAATCCTGTAGTTTTGCTTAAATCTTCTGGTTCAAGATCTTTAACAACATATCCTTTTTCTTCTGGTGACGTTTTCACAGCAGGATCCATGGCAACTGCAATTTCTTCTGCTTCGTCTGCTGTGCTGCCCTGTAACACATCCCGGAGATTCTGGGCAACTTTATCCTGAAGATGCTCTGGCTTCTCTGGTGCCGGTTCCGGTTCTGGAATCTTCAATTCCACGCTGTTCAGGATTTTTTCAATTTCTTCCTGTTCTTCAGGAGTAATCTTTTCTACCACATTTGCTGCGGCCTCTGATGCTGCTGCAACGGCTGCGGCTGCCTTTGCTGCTGTTTCTGTTATCTTTTTGGAGGAGCCATTCTCATACTTCTCCTGCTGCTGGGGAGTCAGGGAAGTAAATTTCATCTTCAGCTCCATAGCCTTTGTTACATATTTTCCTTCACTGAACCACAGAATCAAGTCATCGCAGGTTTCAATACATTCTTCCTTCATCCCTGCTTTTGCATATAATCTTGCAAGTTCATAAGACCAGCGCTCTGTATATTCTTTTTCTTTATATTCCTGAAGTATCTGAATCTGCTCTTCAATAGGTGAACGCCTTGCCCTGTAAAGCTTGTACTTCAAAATATACCGGCTGTTATCATTTGGGGAAATTTCCACAAAACTCTTATAGTAATCAGCAGCCTCATTATAATTTCCCATTTTAATTGATAATTCTACCAGACGGTACAGTACAGTTTTTCCGATAGGAGCTCTCTGATGGGCAAGGAGCAAAAGTTTGCGGCTGTCTTCATACCGTTTGTTTGCTTCATAGATTTCCCCAATCATGCAGAGTGTTCTGGCACTGCGTACCCTCCGCCAGTCAATTGTATCTACGATTTTAAGGGCTCCCTGATAATCCTGATTGTCTACCAGATCATTGATTTCTTCTAATTTAGCCCGATACTCATTTTTATCCACTTTACTCACCTCTGTACATTTATTGATTTTATATAGTTTCAAATATGTATTCTTATTAAACAATGTTGCTGAGGGTATAAGATTCCATAATCGTTTTTAGTTTATCATACTGATGTTGGGATGTCAAAGTAAATGATTGGAAGAATCAAAAACAAAACACCCGTCAACCGCCAGTTCACTGGGATTAACGGGTATTTTTCTCAAAAGTCTATATCTTCGGAACCATGTTCTTTTGGAAAATTATTTTTGTTCTCTTCTTTTCTTTCCGGCAGTCATTACAACTGCTGCACCGGATAAGGTTAACAGAAGAATCAGCATTCCAACCTGTGTCTCATCACCTGTTTTTACTCCTTTTCCTCCAGAACTATTTCCTCCACCATTGCTATTGGTAGTTCCAGCTCCGCTTCCGCCATTTACTTCGTTTCCAGAAGCAACGGTATCTACCACAACACCAAAGCTCATTAATTCTGTCACTTCAACGGATACAGAACCGTTTGTAACTTTTCCTTTCAATTGTTTGATGTCTTTATCGCTGCAAGCTAATACAACTAATTCTTTTCCGTTGTATTTTTCACCAACCGGAATGCTTAAAATTGCTTTTTGTGGAAGCTGAATTTCTTTTCCATCCTTCATCAGTTTAATATTAAATAAACGGAAGATAGATTTCTTCGATGTGATTTCTTTCCTCATTCGTTCCACATCTTTGCTGTCTTTGTTAAGAGCCTCTACCTGTAATTCCATATCTTCGGTAAGACCTTCGCCTTGCAGGCTCACTCCGTATTTCTTATTTACAAGAGTTACTGATGATGTTTCTGGTTTCTCTTGTCCCTGTTGACCTTGCTGTCCCTGCTGCTCTTCCAGCTTCTTCAGCTCTGCTTCGGCTTTTGTAAGAGTCTCCAGATTCGTTACCAGTTTTTTCTGGGCTTCGCTCAGTTTTTCGTATGCTGCTCTTGCTTCTTCAATGGCTTTTTTGCTTTCTAATGTTACTTTCCCGATTCCATTGATCTTTTCAACTACTGCTTCGGCTGCTTTCTTGTCCGCTTCTGCCTGCGCTGCTTCCTCTTCTAATTTCTTAAGCTCTGCTTCGGCTTTTGTTAATGTTTCAAGATTGCTTACCAGTTTCTTCTGGTTTTTGCTAAGCTTATCATATGCTGCTCTTGCTTCTTCAATGGCTTTCTTGCTTTCTAATGTTACTTTCCCGATTCCATTGATCTTTTCGATTACTGTATTTGCAACTTCCTGGTCATTTTCTGTTAATTCATGATCTTTCATTGCTTTATCCAGTTTCTCTGTGATGGCATCAATTTCTGTTTTTGGTGTAATAACCGCTTCCATTGCTTTTACAGCTTCATCATATACTGCCTTCACCGCTGGAACAGCCATCCATCTATCCCTGTTTTCATTTACATCTGCCATTTTTGCAACAAGATTATCTTTATTGGAAATGGTGATTACTGGATTTGGATTACCCCATGAAGTTCCCGTTAAATCTGTACCATATCCATACATTGTGAACTGGAATCTTAATACGTCTCCATTTACAGGCTTATAATCTGAAATTCCATAACCAACTGCTTTTCCGTTTACATGGTACATCCAACCAGACATTTGACTATAGTCAAATTCTCCAAGTGCTGTGTCTCCGTCATTTCCATTTTCTCTTGCTGTTTCTGTTGTGACTTTGTTCTTACTTATTTCAGCAATATAATCTGGTACCACTACTTTATCCACTCCAAGATCTGCACCTTCAATTGCTCTCAAATAAGAATCTTCACCTACAAAATTTTCTGCTCCAATTACTTTTTTCAGAAGTGTTGCTGCATTGTCACCTTTTTCAAATGGAACTTTCACTGGCTCATAAATAAATCCCTGGCCAATGGTAAATCGTTCTACAGAAATAATTACATAACCTGTATTTGCTTCCTCTTCTAATTTCTTAAGTTCTGCTTCTGCTTTTGTTAATATTTCAAGGTTGCTTACCAGCTTCTTCTGGTTTTCGCTAAGCTTATCGTATGCTGCTCTGGCTGCTTCAATAGCTTTCTTGCTTTCTAATGTTACTTTCCCGATTCCACTAATCTTTTCTTCTACTTCTTTAGCTGCTTTCTGATCTTCTATATCCGGCTGTCCTGGATTTTTCATTGCTTCACTTAACCGGTCTGACAGTGCATCAATTTCTTTCTGTGGTGTAATCACCGCTGAAATTGCCTTGGATGCCGCATCATACGCATTCTTAACATTAGCATGAGCCATGAGATTATCTTTGTCTTTATTAACTTCTGCCATTAAATTTGTCAGGCGGTCTTTGTTTGAAAATTCAATTACTGTCTCTCCTGACCAATCTTGTCCAGTCACATCTGTTCCATAACCATATACAGAAAACTGGAATCTGAGAACATCTCCATCCTTTGGTTTATAATTTGCAGTTCCTGACCCTGGTTCTTTATTATTGACAAAAAATACCCATTTCCCATCATCACTGTAATCAAACTCTCCAAGGGCTTCTGGACCATTGGACTCATTTCCATATTCTTTTACTTTTTCTGTTGTTGTCTCATTTTCACTGAGCTTCACAATATAATCCGGAACTTCTACTTTGTCCAGACCCAAATCTGCACCTTTAATCGCTTCCAGAAAAGCATCATTACCGATATAGTTTTCAGCACCGATTACTTTTTTAAGCAAAGTAGCCCCATTGTCACCTTCCTCAAATGGTACTTTCACTGGTTCTACAAAATATCCCTGGCCAATCGTAAAACGTTCCACGGTAAGGGTAACAGTTCCTTTTGGTGCTTCTGGTTTCACAGATGGGTTTTCCTCCGGCACATCTGTAAAATCATATAATCTTGTCTGACCTTCTGCCATACGCTGATATGCAACTAATGCATATGTGACCTGCTGAGTTGCCATCTCCTGTCCTTGCATAGTTGTCTGCCATGCAAAACCAGCATCTTTCTTGTATGTATGCAGATTAGATATCATATTGTTGCCATTTTGAACGAATCCACTGTCTTTTGCAGTAGGATCAATATTCAATGCGGACACTGCGGTTAACACCTGTGCAGTTGTACAGGAATTTTCAGAACCAAACTCAATAAATCCTGCATTTGTTTTAATATTTTCTTTAAAATATTTCAATGCCTTGTCTACCGCTGGTTTTACCTCAGGATAAGCAGAATTATCATAATATGGAGCCAGAGCCTGAAGTGCCATACCGGTCATATCAATACCTGCTGTATCATTATCAAGAGAAAGCCCGAATCCACCGCTTGCTTTCTGGAATTTTAAAATCTGATCTATAAGATCTTTTCTACTCCATTTCGCATCTTTGGGAATTTCATAATTTCTTCCATCCAATGCCAGCAGACCAAAAATTGGACAATTAGAAGAATCTGTCATCATATCTTTATGATTATAAATAGCTTCTAAAACATTAAATCCATCTACATCTGTAGGATTTTTGCCCATTGCCTCAAGTGCAAGAGCAACACGTGCCAAATCAGTCACACGCATTGTTTTTCCACTCTTCTTTAATTGCTTTACTACTGATTCATAATATTTATCTAACTTACTCTGTTCAATAGTTGCTCCAGAACGAAGAATAGAAAAGATATTCCATTCATCTTCATATTTCTCTAGTGATTTTCCTTGAAGATATTGCACACCATGAGCAATATCTTCTTTTGCCATAACAAGAGCATCTCCTTGTGGCACCTCACCGTCTTTTGTTACCACTACATCAAAGGAAACTGGTTTGCAAGATCCTGTTTCATCAAATGGCATACCTGTAACAGTTACTTTTCCTGTTTTTAAAGCATTGATTACATGTTGTGTAGTTTTTGGTGTATTTACATTTAATGCATCTTGACTTACAGAGTCTTTTACTTCAACAATACCTTCTTTACTATAAGACCAATGAAATCTTTGCTCTGTTGCATGTTCTGGTGTTGCTTTGATATTAAATTCAAGCTTATTTCCTTCTTCTACTGTATATTCTTCTTTTTCCACATTAGCAGCAGTCAAAGGATATTTATAACGAAATTCCACACTGACTTCTGTAGAAATTTCTGGATTGGATTTGCTGGATACTTTGAATTTCGCTATACCCGCTTTTTTAGGAACAATACCATTGTCAAAAGCTTCCATATGGGTTGCAATATCTTCGGTCAATGGTTCCCATACAACTTCTTTATCGCTTGCATTGGAAGGAGTATAGTTAATTTTGTAGTTATTATCAGGATTGTCACCTTTCTGGATTCCTACATAATAATCAGCCAGACCATTCCAGCTATCAATATACCAAACCTGTGGTACACTAACAGAGATTGCCTGAAGTGCAACACCGCTTGAAACAGCTTTAAATTCTACAAATATGCTTGGATCAGATTTCAAAGTTGCTTTAAAAACAGCTTCCTGCCCGTCTACACGGAATGTTCCGTCAGCAGGAAGAATCATTCCTTCTCCACTGACCTTTTCGATATCAAAATTACTCAGTGCCAAAGGTTCAAACTCTTCACTATTGTCTTTACGGACTTTTAAAGTAAGTGTCTGAGCCTCAGAACCATTCATCTGACACGGAGCATCCATAGAAATTTCCCTGTCACCGGAAAAAGCTTTCACTTCTACAATAGAGGCTGCTTTTTCAACGTTAACCTTAAATTCTACTAATTTTTGCTCTGTATCAAAATCTTCTAGCCAGGATGGTAACACAATGCTTTCATTATGTGGCTGGAAAACCCCGCTGTTATAATCAGCCCAATATTCTTTTGTGTACTGATTAATCTGTTTAAAAATCATCCAGCCCACACGGCGGCTACTATATCCCTCCGCTTTAAAAGTTCCCTTGTCTTCTGTTGTCAGATGAAACTCCCCGTTTTCATCTAACTCCTGAGTATTGCCATCATCATATTCAAACCATACTCTGATAGCTCTTGCCTCCGGTTCTGCAAACGCTGTTACCGGAATTGCAGTAATCAACATCGCCATAACCAAAAGCATACTAAACATTCTTTTCCACGTTTTGTTTCTTTTTTGCTTCATAAGTTCCTCCTTAATATTATAATATTTACCGCACCATACATATCACACAGAGAATAGGTTC
>Bissell_p1__coassemble_3895_pt1 | contig 5506 bp, 7 predicted proteins | sample Bissell_p1__metabat2_high_PE_036 | metagenome-assembled genome bin Bissell_p1
AATGCGGCAAAACGCCCGTTTCTTGCAACACATTCCAACGCAAGAGGAGCAGCACCAGATGCGGCAAGGAATCTTACAGATGATATGATCCGTGTCCTAGCAGAAAAAGGTGGTATCATGGGATTGAATTTCTGCGTTTCCTTTGTCCGGGAGAGGTGGACACCTGGCGAGCCGGGAGCTTCTATGGAAGAATTGATAAGACAGATGAAATATATCGTCAATGTTGGCGGAGAAGAGTGTCTGGGTCTTGGCTCTGATTTCGACGGTATTGAAGAAGCACCTCAGATGCGAAACGGAGCAGGTATGCAAAGCCTGGCAGAAGCAATGGAAAGAGCAGGGATGACCTGCAAATTAATAGAAAGAATCTGTTATGGAAATGTGAAGAGATTTTTGAGAGAAAATCTATAGAGTTAAAACAAGACAAAAACTCACCCTTACAATCACAGAAGGGTGAGTTTTCTATGTAAATCTTTATAATGTTTTTAACGGTATTTAATAGCCAGAGCTTCAAAATCCTTTGCAAAGTCTTTCACAGCTTCTTCGCTGGTAGCCCATGAGGTACAGAAACGCAGACAGGTATGGTCTTTGTCTGGTTTGCACTGGAAAGTAGTGAGGCAGATTTCATTCACTTCCCTTGCCAGTTCATCAGGGAAAATTGGGAAAATCTGGTTGGTTGGAGCATCACAAAGCAGTGGAATCCCCATTTTTTCAAAGACTTCTTTTAGCGGCTGCATGAGGCGGATGCTTCTTGCACCAAGTTCTATGTAAAGATTGTTTTTGAATAACTCTTCAAACTGGACACCCAGCATCCAGCCCTTTGCTAAAATAGCACCTTTTTGTTTCATATTAAAACGGAAATGTTCTTTAAAGGTATCATTTACCAGAACAAGTGCCTCTCCAAACATGGCTCCGGTCTTGGTTCCTCCGATGTAAAAAGCATCACAGAGTTTTGGAAGGTCTGGGAATGTCAAATGCGTGATTTCCTGTGCAGCCAGAGCAGCAGCCAGACGTGCACCATCCATATAAAGATATAAGTCATGACGCTGGCAAAAAGCGTATAAATCTTCGATTTCTTCTTTTGTATAAACAGTTCCGATTTCTGTAGGATTGGAAATATAGACCATTCTTGGCTCTACCCAGTGTTCATTTTCGTGAAGATCCAGTACAGGGCGGATCAAATCAGGTGTCAGTTTTCCGTCTTCGGTCATGACCGGAAAAACTTTGTGTCCAGTAGCTTCGATAGCACCTGTTTCGTGGGTGTTGATATGTCCGGTCTCAGCACTTATGACAGCTTCATAAGGTCTTAATACATGGGAGATGAAAGTAAGATTTGTCAAAGTTCCCCCCGCAATAAAATGAATATCAACACTGTAGTCTTCCAGTGCTTCCTGTATGAAATCACGGGCAGCCTGAGAATGTTCATCCAGCCCATAAGAATTATTCTGATGATAATTAATGGTTTCAAGAGCACGGAGAATGTTTGGGTGTGCTCCTTCACTGTAATCATTGAGAAAACTATACATGATACAAACCTCTCTTCCTGTATTTTGCGAACTATGGCTCTATTCTAACATAGAATCGCCTTTCTGCACAGAGGGAAAAATCACGTTTCTGTTGAGGTTTGTAAAAAATACAGATATAATAAAATAGAAGACAGCATACAGATTATGAACGTAAATAAGTGTTTATACATAAATAAATATAGAGATAGTTATGGATGGAAAGGAAAAAATATGGAATTTTATAAATATCACAGTCTTGGAAATGATTATCTGGTATATGATTGCAGAAAAAACGAAGAAGAGTTAAATGCGGATCAAATCGTGAGAATCTGCACCAGAAAGTTTGGGATTGGTGCAGATGGTATTGTAGCTGGTCCATATATGGATGAAGATAAAATGCATGTAAAAGTTTACAATGCAGATGGCTCTGAGGCGGAGCAGGGTGGAAATGCTATTCGTATTTTTGCACATTATTTAAAAAGTATTGGTGAAGTTCAAAGAGAGAGTTTTACTCTCTATACAAAAAGTGGTGAAGTAGAAATCCGTTTCCTGAACCGGGAGGGAACCAGAATCCAGATGTCTATGGGACAATTATCCTTCAATAGTAAAAAGCTGGGGCTTTCCGGACCGGAGAGAGAAGCGGTCCATGAATATTTCAATTTTGGTGGAGAAGAATATGATTGTACCTGTGTGTCTACGGGAAATCCTCACTGTGTGATCATTGCAGATGAAATTTCAAGAGCGAAGATATGTAACATTGGAAAATATTCAGAATGTGCAGATTATTTTCCTGACAGAACGAATACATTAATCGTGAAAGTGCTGGATAAGAATAATATTCAGATTGAAATTTTTGAAAGAGGTGTAGGTTATACACTTTCTTCTGCGACCTGTAGCTGTGCAGCTGCAGGAGCTGCCTTCCGTCAGGGACTGATTGATTCGGATGTAATGGTGCACATGCCGGGAGGAAAGCTTTGGACTCAGATTGATGAAGACTGGAATGTGAAGATGATAGGAAGCGTGAAGAGAATCTGCAAGATGGAATTGTTTGAGGATTTCTTTCACTGAGAAATAATAGAAAAGAGGAAACTATGGAAAATCTGATATTATCTTTTAATGTAATTGCACCGTTGTTTTTTCTTATGGTCATAGGATATGTACTGGTACATCATACAAAGCTTGCAGACAAGGAACTGTGCAGCAAGGCGAATGCGCTGGTTTTCAAGGTATTTCTGCCTTGTATGCTGTTTAAAAATATTTATCAGAGTGATATCAGGACGCAGATAGACACGGAGCTCTGTCTGTTTGCAGCAGGCAGTCTTCTTCTATTATTTGTGTTGTTATGTTTCCTGGTTCCTAAAGTGGTGAAAAAGGAAAATCAGCAGGGTGTGGTGATCCAGGGGATTTTCAGGAGCAATTATGTGATCTTCGGTGTAGCAGTGGTGGAGAATATGTATGGCTCCGAAAATACGGTGACCGCAGCAGTCCTAAGTGCTATTCTGGTTCCTATGTATAATTTTCTGGCTGTGATAGCACTATCTGTGTTTGGAGAAAGAAGAGAGCATGACTGGAAAAAAATACTTGGAAATATCTTGAAAAATCCGCTGATTATTGCATCTGTTCTGGGAATTTTATTTTCTTATTTTGGAATCCATATGCCAAAGGTAGCAGAGACAACACTGGGAGATTTGGCAAAACTTGCAACCCCAATTGCTTTTTTAATCCTTGGCGGTGATTTCGATTTTTCACAAGTAAAGGGGAATCTCAGGATGGCAGGAGGTGTGATTGGTGTAAAAATGGTTGTCCTGCCACTGCTCACAATTCCAGTGATGATTGGTATGGGCTATCGTGATGCAGAGCTGTTGTCTGCACTTTTAGCTTACCAGACGCCAGTGGCAGTATCTAGCTATATCATGGCACAACAGGCTGGTGCAGATGAGCAGCTGGCAGGACAATTGGTGGTATTTAGCTCGGCAGCGTCAATTATAACGCTGTTTGTTACTATTTTTATATTGCGTCAGACAGGCTATCTTGGATAGTAGGTCAGGCGGTTTTCGTTTGAAGAGGTATCTTTCATAGTATCAACAAATTGCCAAAAATATGTACTCATCTCAGCGGCAATTTTTTCCAGTACTTCCTGGTATGATTGCTGTTTGTAGATGCAGTGCTCTGCGTCACATTTTGTCACAGAAATCTGTGTATTCACTAAATCCAGATAGCGTTTCACCATTTCACGATTTCCTTTTGAGGTGGCAGTTTCAAAGGCATGGCGGATGGCTCTTTCGGCGTTGGAAGGAGATGTCCGGTGTCAAATAGCTCCATAGCATCGCGAATATATGTAAAACCCTTTATATTTGCAGGAATTCCTACTGCCAGCAGTATGTCGATGATGTCACTTCTCATTTCAAAAATCCCCCTTTCTGTTTCATAAGTATTGGAATGCACGATGACTCCTCAAAAAGTCTCATGGCAACAACTGCATATCTTATGACAACAAAAGTCAATGTTTTTTTGTTGACAATACGACTATCATAAGTTACAATGTCATCGCTTATTCATCAACCATAGTTTTAAATTTAAAGAGGTAAAACAAAATTGAAAGACAGAATCAGGACAATTCGGAAAAATGCCGGAATGACTCAGCAGAAGTTTGCTGAGAGATTAGGAGTTTCAAGAAATACCGTAGCCACTTATGAGACAAGTCCAAGAGTACCGATTGACGCTGTAATTGTTTCTATATGTAGGGAGTTTAGCGTCAGAGAAGAATGGCTGCGTACCGGGCAGGGTGACATCTATAAGGAAGCGACACCGGATTTGGAATTATCGAAATGGTTCGGACAAATATTAATGGAAGAAGAGTCTTCTTTTAAGAAAAGGTTTCTTCTGGCATTGACAACATTGAAAGAGGGCGAGTGGAAGGCTCTGGAACATCTTTCAGATGCCTTGTTCTGCAAGGCGGACAGGGCATAATTGAAAAAGAAAAACTTGACAAAGACCCGCTTCTATGGTAAGCTTGAACAGCGACAGTGGAAGTAGGTCTTTTTTTTGTGCCTAATTTGCCGCAGATGCGGTGGACTTAATACGAAAAGGAGGTCTTTGTCGCGGTAACAAGACGTTGCGTAGAGGCAGTTACGTGAAGCTGCCTGCGATAAAAGACACATGGAGGTGGAGAAGTCGTGCGCGTAAGAATCACATTGGCATGTACAGAATGTAAACAGCGTAATTACAACATGACAAAAGAAAAGAAAAATCATCCAGAGCGTATGGAGACAAAGAAATACTGTAAATTCTGCAGAACTCATACAATGCACAAAGAAACCAAATAATTCGGTTTAAGAGGTGAATTTGATGGAAGCAGAAAAAAAACAGAAAGCTCCAAAAAAAAGCTGGACAAAAGGACTTCAGGCTGAATTTAAGAAAATTAACTGGCCTGATAAGCAGACACTGGTGAAACAGATAGTTGCGGTAGTATCTATTACTGCTGTTCTGGGTGTTTTTATCGCTGTTGTTGACAGCGGGATTTTGCAGCTGCTTAACTTATTAATTAAATAAGGACAAGGTGAATACGATGTCAGAAGCAAATTGGTATGTTGTTCATACTTATTCAGGGTATGAGAACAAAGTAAAAGCCAACATTGACAAGACAATTGAAAACAGACACCTGGAGGACCAGATTTTAGAAGTCCGTGTACCTATGCAGGACGTTGTGGAACTGAAGAACGGTGAGAAAAAACAGGTTCAGAAGAAAATGTTCCCAGGATACGTTCTGATTCATATGGTAATGAATGACGACACATGGTATGTTGTAAGAAATACCCGGGGTGTTACAGGATTTGTTGGTCCGGGTTCCAAGCCGGTTCCTCTTACGGAACAGGAAATCGAAGCTCTTGGCATTTCCCTGGTTGGAGATGTAGAGATTGACTTCGTGGAAGGTGACAGTGTTGTTGTTACAGGCGGTGTTTGGAAAGATACTGTGGGCGTTGTTCAGAGTATTAATGAAGCAA
>Bissell_p1__coassemble_4111_pt1 | contig 5262 bp, 7 predicted proteins | sample Bissell_p1__metabat2_high_PE_036 | metagenome-assembled genome bin Bissell_p1
TATAGAGGATACTGTGCGTTTCTTCAAAATATGTAATTGACTCTATACATCTTTGCTGAAAAATGTTAAGATAAATGAAAATAAGTAACCATAGCAGTGAAGATGTGAAGTGAGGAGTACACAAATGTCAAAATTTTTGAAAGTAATTGTGAACCTGGTGGTTCTCTTCTCCATAGTTGTAGCGGCTGCACTTCTGGTACCTCCTTTCGTAGGAATTGATACCGTGATGAATGATAATACCAATACGGAGACAAACATTCCGGTTGGTTCCGTTGCATATGGAAAAGAAATCAAGGTAAAGGAACTGAAAAAGAAAGACCGGATTATCTACAGCGAAGGTTCCAGTACCTATGTATATGAAATAACAGATATGGATGCCAGTGCAGGGGCATATGAAGTAAAAGACCCTTACAGCAAGAGCGGTGAAGCGGAAGTTGTTACATTGCAGAAATCAGTACCTAAGGTAGCTGTTGTAGTTCCTTTTATCGGATATGCAGCCATTGCTCTTCAGAGCAAAGAGGGACTGATTGTTATTGGCCTTGGAATTGTTCTTCTAATCATCCTGTTTATCCTGTCAGAACTTTGGCGAAAAGATGATGACGAGGATGATGAGGAAGATGACAATGAAGATGATGAGGATGACGACGAAGACGATGAAGAAGAGATGAGCCGTAAGGAACGCCGCCGTCTGAAAAAAGAAGAAAAGCGCCGCCGTAAGGAGGAAAAACGCCGTCTGAAAGAAGCAGAAGAAGACGAAGAATATGAAGAGGATGACGACGAGGAAGAGGAAGAAGAATTAAGCCGCAAAGAACGCCGCCGTCTGAAAAAAGAAGAAAAACGCCGCCGTAAGCTGGCGAAGAAAGGTCTTCTGGAAGATGACGACGAGGAAGAAGAATCCTCTGAAACAGAAATTGCAGAACCTGTTTCTCTAGATGAAGGACAGCAACACGAAGAACTTCAGGGCGTTGATGAAGCTATGAAAGAAGCAATGTCTTCTATAGCACTGGGAGTTTCCCAGGTGAATGCATCAGAAAACAGTGAACAGGAGACGGTTCCGGAAACAGAACCTGCCAAGGAAGCTGATATAGAAGGAACAGAGCCAGAGATGCCTGAGGAAATTCCGGCAGCAGATGTTCCGGAAGCCGCAGAGGATATCCAGAGTGAAAACTTATTTGAAATGCAGGAAAAGATTTCAGATGAGCCGAAAGTGGATGTCAATGCAGTTCCTAAGATGCCTTCTTTAGAAGAACTTCTTGCAAAAGCAGAGGCAGCGGGTGAAAAACCAGAAGTGAAAAAAGATAAAGAAAATGAAGTGACACTGCTTGATTATTCAGATATTCTATAAGAAATGAGAATGGGGAGGCTGGGAAACCAGTCTCTCTTTTGTTTTTGAAAAAAAACAAAAAAAGTACTTGCAATCTGGAAAGACTTCGTATATACTACTAAGTGCTGTGACATGATAGCTATGAAGCGCGAGGTTGCTGGCATAAAGCCAGGTTTTCCGTGGAGCGAATGTCAAGTTAGGAAACTGACGACAAGTCACTGTATTACATCTTAAGATATACCACTACGGAGTGGGAGTGCGTGTTGTATTGAGATGACACACACGGGAATGTGTACAGTCGCCGCTTGTCGTACTACTTAAAAGTGCGAATAGGAGGAGACTTTTTTTATGGCAAGTCAAGTAATGAGAATCACTTTAAAAGCTTATGATCATCAGTTAGTAGATGCATCAGCAGGCAAAATTATCGAAACTGTTAAGAAGAATGGAGCAACTGTTAGCGGACCGGTTCCACTTCCTACTAAAAAAGAAGTAGTAACCATCTTACGTGCGGTTCACAAATACAAAGATTCCAGAGAACAGTTCGAACAGAGAACTCACAAAAGACTTATCGATATCATTGCACCAACACAGAAAACTGTTGACGCTCTGGCTCGTTTAGAAATGCCGGCTGGTGTATATATCGACATCAAGATGAAACAGAAATAATTTTATATAGATTCTGTTTAAAATGAAGAGATTATCCTTACAAGGTTGATATAGGAATGTATCGACTGTTTGTCTAGGATGATTGCACATCACAGTGTAATCCGCTGTAGATTCACAGGAGGTAAAAAAATGAAGAAAGCAATCTTAGCTACTAAAGTCGGAATGACTCAAATCTTCAACGAAGACGGAGTTTTAACTCCAGTAACTGTATTGCAGGCTGGTCCTTGTGTAGTAACACAGATCAAAACAATGGACAATGATGGCTACGAAGCAGTACAGGTTGGTTATGGCGACAAGAGAGAAGCTCTTGTAAACAAACCAATGAAAGGCCACTTTGAAAAAGCTGGTGTATCCTGCAAGAGATTCGTAAGAGAATTCAAATTAGAAGGCGAATACGAATTAGGACAGGAAATCAAAGCTGAAATCTTTGCAGCAGGTGACAAAATCGACGTTACTGCAATCAGCAAAGGTAAAGGATTCCAGGGTGCTATCAAGAGACACGGACAGTCCAGAGGACCTATGGCTCACGGTTCTAAATACCATCGTCATGCAGGTTCCAACGGTGCATGTTCTGACCCATCCAAAGTATTCAAAGGAAAAAGAATGCCAGGACATATGGGACATGTAAAAGTAACTGTTCAGAATCTGGAAGTTGTAAGAGTTGACGCTGAAAACAACTTACTGTTAGTTAAAGGCGCAGTTCCAGGACCAAAGAAATCCTTAGTTACAGTTAAAGAAACAGTGAAAAGCGGCAAATAAGTTTTCGTTGGAAAGGAGGACCACATAAAATGGCAAACGTATCTGTTTATAATATGGAAGGCAAAGAAGTTGGAACAATGGAATTAAACGATGCTGTGTTCGGTGTTGAAATCAACGATCACTTAGTACATTTAGCTGTTGTTCGTCAGCTTGCAAATAATCGTCAGGGAACACAGAAAGCAAAAACACGTTCTGAAGTTTCCGGAGGCGGAAGAAAACCTTGGAGACAGAAAGGAACTGGTCATGCTAGACAGGGTTCAACAAGAGCTCCACAGTGGACAGGCGGCGGAGTTGTATTTGCTCCAACACCGAGAGACTACTCTGTAAAAATGAACAAAAAAGAAAGAAGAGCAGCACTTAAATCCGCTCTTACAAGCAGAGTTCAGGAAAACAAATTAATCGTTCTGGACGAGCTGAAATTTGATGAAGTTAAGACAAAAGCAATGCAGAATGTTTTAAATAACTTAAATGTTTCTAAAGCAATGGTTGTTTTAGCTGACAATGATGCAAACGTAGTATTATCTACAAGAAACATTCCAGATGTTGTTACAGCACTGCCAAATACAATCAATGTATATGATGTACTGAAATACAACACTGTAATCTTAACAAAAGCTTCTGCAGCAGCAATTGAGGAGGTATATGCATAATGGCAAACGTAAAGTATTATGATGTAATCCTGAAGCCAGTTGTAACTGAAAAAAGTATGGCTGCCATGGGCGAGAAAAAATATACTTTCTTAGTTCACACTGATGCAAACAAAACCATGATTAAAGAAGCTGTTGAAAAAATGTTCGAAGGAACAAAAGTTAAATCCGTAAACACCATGAACTTAGATGGAAAAACAAAAAGACGCGGTATGACTTTTGGAAAAACTGCTAAAACAAAAAAAGCAATCGTTACATTAACAGAAGACAGCAAAGATATTGAAATTTTCGAAGGATTATAAAATCCGTTAACACGTAAAAAGCAGTCGAGAAATAATAATCCGATATTCGGCTGCGGCAAAGAAACGCCAGGGCATGTTGATGACTGGCAGTTATGAAAGGAGAGACAGTAATGGGAATTAAATCATACAGCCCATATACACCTTCCAGAAGACACATGACAGGTTCTGATTTCTCAGAAATCACAACATCTACACCAGAAAAATCTCTGGTTGTGTCATTAAATAAAAATGCTGGACGTAATAATCAGGGTAAAATCACAGTTAGACACCGCGGAGGCGGAAGCAGAAGAAAATACAGACTGGTAGACTTCAAGAGAAGAAAAGATGGAATTCCTGCAACAGTTAAGACCATCGAGTACGATCCAAACAGAACAGCTAACATCGCTCTTATCGCATACGCTGACGGTGAGAAAGCATACATCTTAGCTCCTGAAGGATTAAAGGTTGGCATGAAGATCATGAACGGACCTGAAGCAGAAGTTAGACCAGGTAACTGCTTACCTTTATCTGAAATTCCTGTTGGTACTATGGTACACAACATTGAGCTGTATCCTGGAAAAGGCGGACAGTTAGTTCGTTCCGCTGGTAACGGAGCACAGTTAATGGCAAAAGAAGGTAAATATGCAACACTTCGTCTGCCATCTGGTGAAATGAGAATGGTTCCATTAAACTGCCGCGCTTCTATCGGCGTTGTAGGAAATGGCGAGCACAGCCTTATCAACATTGGTAAAGCAGGACGTAAACGTCACATGGGTATCAGACCTACTGTTCGTGGTTCTGTTATGAACCCGAATGACCATCCACACGGTGGTGGTGAAGGTAAGACTGGTATCGGACGCCCAGGTCCATGTACACCATGGGGCAAACCAGCTCTTGGCTTGAAGACAAGAAAGAAAAAGAAACAGTCTAACAAGTTAATCGTAAGAAGACGAGATGGTAAAACATTAGCTAAATAGTAGGAGGTAAGACAATGGCTCGTTCATTAAAAAAAGGACCGTTCGCAGATGAAAGCTTACTGAAAAAAGTAGATGCTATGAATGCTGCTGGAGATAAGACAGTTATTAAAACATGGTCACGTCGTTCCACAATTTTCCCTTCTTTCGTTGGACACACAATCGCTGTTCATGATGGAAGAAAACATGTGCCAGTATATGTAACAGAAGATATGGTTGGTCACAAACTCGGTGAGTTCGTAGCAACAAGAACATACAGAGGACACGGAAAAGACGAGAAAAAATCAGGTGTTCGCTAATATTTGAAAGGAGGCTTTTATCATGGCAAAAGGACATAGAAGTCAGATTAAAAGAGCAAGAAATGCTAATAAAGATACAAGACCGTCTGCAAAATTATCCTACGCAAGAATGTCCGTACAGAAAGCTTGCTATGTACTGGATGTAATTCGTGGTAAAGATGTTCAGACAGCACTGGGTATCTTAACATATAACCCAAGATACGCTTCCAGCGTAATCAAAAAATTATTAGAATCAGCAATCGCAAACGCTGAAAATAACAATGGTATGAATCCGGAAAATCTTTACATTGCAGAGTGCTACGCTAACAAAGC
>Bissell_p1__coassemble_6192_pt1 | contig 3719 bp, 3 predicted proteins | sample Bissell_p1__metabat2_high_PE_036 | metagenome-assembled genome bin Bissell_p1
TTTTTCTGTCTGTAACTTTATGTCACAGGCTAACTTGTATTATAAACGAAAGGAGAGCATTTTTCAATCCTATTTGCTTTTTAAGTTTAGATATTTTATATGACTATTTTTTATATATTACATTGATTCGTCTGATACTATATAAAACTGGCATTTTGTAATTCTTAATTTTATAAAAAAGCATTTAAAAACAAGAAAAAAGTCAGAACAACTTTGGACATATTACGAATTGCAGAATGCGAAATCACATGATAAAATTTTATTGAAGAACAATCGTGTTGCAGGGTGGCTTGACCTTCATTTTATTATACATAGAATGGGGGTGGTGCTAATGAAACATTTTGATTTTAAAGACCTTATGGCTTTTGGAATGTTCATTTTGTCACTGCTGACATTCATTTACTTGATTTGTCACTGATGAATGAAAGCATAGAAAAAACCACCCCTAGAACTTTGGCGAGTTTGGGTGGCATTTTCTATGTTGTCTATTCTGGTCAACCCCTTGTGGGCGGTTGTTCTTTTTTACATTTATACTATAGCATAATCATAAATAAGATTCAATAAAACCAATTCAATTTGCGAAGATTTCTTTCTATCTGAATATATTCAAAATACTACTGATATTCTTTTTTGCGTAACAAAAATCAAATCTTGTTCCTTGTGCACAATTTCAGGCATTTCACTTGCATTTCCTAAATCTTTGATTATCATAAGTATAGACATCTCAGTTATCACCTTGCTCACAATATAACTATAGAATAATTTTTCATATGAAACCGCCTTCTGAATTATGCATTTTGTCTTTAAATCAGATATCTCCCTATATAAAATTAGTTTTTTTGTATATTTTTTATCTATATTCACTCTTGATTTTAGCATGATAACATGTTATACTGTCATCATATTAATAGTTCTTTAAGTATGCTTTAAATATTTTCATTTTATCACAGCAAAGTGTATATTTCAGAACGTAAACGAAAAATATTTTTTAATGGAAAGGAGCATTAACAATGGATGCTTTAAAAAGCAAAATCCAAGATGCTGTAAGTATCTATTTAAAAGATGCTGTAAAACTAAGCCGAGATTTGGCTGAACATCCCGAACTTCCCTATCAGGAATTTGAATCCAGCAGAAAAATGGCATCTATCCTTCAAGATGCTGGTTTTCAGGTAACTTATCCCTATGCCGGATACGAGACGGCATTCTGTGCAGAATTTGACAATGGTGAGGGGCCTTCTGTTGCATTCCTTGCTGAATATGACGCACTGCCTAAAATTGGACATGGATGTGGACATAATCTCCATGGCTCCCTCTCCGTACTTTCTGGCTTGGCTATGCATCACCTCAAAGATGAATTTCATGGAAAAGTCTATGTTATTGGTACACCTGCTGAAGAAGAGAACGGTGCCAAGATAGGTATGGCTGAACAGGGCATTTTTGACTCCATGTCTATGGCCATTATGATGCACAGTAATCCAGGCGGTTATTGTGTTGCTGACATGGATGTCCTGAGTCTCCGCTGTTATGTAGTAGAATTTTTTGGTGAAACAGCACATGCCGTCATGGCACCCTGGGATGGAAAAAGTGCCCTGGCTGCCGGAAGAAAATTTCTTGATTTGATTGATGCAAGAAGAGAATGTTTCACACCCGACATTCATGTAAATGCTGTTATTTTAGATGGCGGAAAAGCACCGAATATTATACCGGACTATTGTAAAATCCGTATGGAATTCCGCACTTCTTCCATGTCAAGGCTTCTAAAAGCTGATGAAATGATTAAAAAATGTGCCAATGCTGCTGCTATGGCATTAGATTGTACTGTAAAACTCAGCTTTGGCCTTTCTGACTTTGCAGATATGGTAAGAAACGTACCTATGGAAGAGGAAATTACCACAATCATGAAAAGCTATGGATTAAAAGTAAAGGATGTTCCTCCTGCTGCTGGTTCCTCTGACGTTGGAAATGTCAGTTATCGCTGCCCTTCTATCCAGACACTCCTCTCTATTACAGACGAGCCTTTAGCACTACATACCAAAGCTTTTCGTGATGCCACTTTGAAACCGGAAGCACATACGGCCATGGCAAAAGGTGCCTGTTCTCTGGTAGAACTAACATTGAAAGTATTAAATGACGATGCTTTCCGCCAAAAAGTTTACAATGCATGGAAAGAAGAATTAGAAAAAAAGCAAACTGATTGAAAGTTAGGGGGATGATTACATATGAGTACTGAAACCAAGAAAAAATTTAAATTACCGCACATTTTTGTACTTCTTACAGCAATTATTATTGTCTGTTCCATTGCCACCTGGATTCTTCCGGCCGGTGAATTTGACCGCCAGGTGAACGAAGCTGGAACCGAAGTTGTCGTTCCTGGAACGTACCATACCGTAGAATCTTCACCGGTAGGGGTATTTGAAACCATAAAATCTATTTATAATGGTATGATGAATGGTGGAGGCGTTATTTTCTTTGTATTTATCGCCTATGCTGCCATTGGATTAATTATTTCCTCAGGTGCTTTTAACGGACTTGTGGCCGGACTTTTAAAAATACTAAAGGGAAAAGCACGAGCAGTTATCATTCCAATTTTTATTCTGGTACTCGGCTGTGCCTCCTCCACCATAGGAGTTTTTGAAGCAGCCTTTCCTTTTATTCCTATTTTTGTTGGAATTGCAATCGCTATGGGCTATGACGCCTTGGTAGGACTTGGTATTGTAGCTCTTGGTGTTGGTCTTGGTTACAGTGGAGCTATTATGAATCCATTTACCGTTGGTATGGCACAGGATATTGCCGGTATACAACCTATGTCTGGTCTAGGATTCCGACTTATTTGTCATGCGGTAATGATTGTTGTAGCCTCCATTTTACTGATACGATACGCTTTAAAAGTTCAGGCTGATCCAACAAAAAGCTATGTATACGGGGATGATTTCAGTCATATGGCTATGAATCCAGAGGATGTAGAAAAACATCCATTTGGTATACGTGAAAAATTAGTTTTAGCTGTACTTGCTATAGGTATTATTGTTATTGTCTGGGGTGTAAAAACAAAAGGCTGGTATTTTGAAGATTTATCTGCCGTATTTTTGATTATGGGTATCGTATCTTCCTTAATCATGGGCTGGGGTCCTGATACTATTGCAAAAAAAATGGCCGCCAGCTTTACAGATATTGCTGTTGCCTGTATGATTATCGGATTTTCCAGAGGTATTCTAGTCGTTCTCCAATCCGGACATATTATTGATACCATTGTATATGGCATCTCCATTCCACTGACAAAATTCCCGGCATGGATTGCCTCTGAAGCAATGCTCATTGTTCAGACTTTATTAAACTTCCTGATTCCATCCGGTTCCGGACAGGCAGTTACCAGTATGCCAATTATGGCACCACTGGCAGATTTAGTAGGCGTCTCCCGCCAGGTATCTGTGCTTGCCTTCCAGTTTGGTGATGGTCTTTCCAATATCATCTGGCCTACTGCCATGGCTCCTATTATGTGTGGTATTGCAGGTGTTAAGATTGAAAAATGGTGGAAATTAATTGTTCCTATTTTCCTTGCTCTGGTTGTGACCCAAGGCGTATTGATAGCTATTGCAACTATCGTATTCTAGTACGACTCCAAAAGAGACGGTCCATGGTTCTGCACCCAATCCATGGACCGTCTCTTTTTCTAAAAATTATATTTTCCAGTCAGTGAATGATGATATTTCCTCTGTTAA
>Bissell_p1__coassemble_10583_pt1 | contig 2322 bp, 1 predicted proteins | sample Bissell_p1__metabat2_high_PE_036 | metagenome-assembled genome bin Bissell_p1
ATTGCAAGATATGAAAGCTATACGAACCTGTATAAAGAAAAGGAGTGGTGACGGATGAGTATTTTGGAATTACAGAATGTAGAGAAAACTTATGGAGAAAAAGAAAATCAGGTACAAGCACTGCGTGGTATAAGCCTTCAAGTAGAAGAGGGAGAGTTTGTTGCAATTGTAGGAACCTCTGGTTCCGGAAAGTCTACAGTTCTTAACCTGATCGGTGGCCTGGACAGCCCGACAAAGGGAAAAATTTTTATAAAAAACAGGGAGATCAGCACCTTGTCAAGAAAAGAACTGACGATTTTCCGCAGGAGAAATATTGGTTTTGTTTTTCAGAATTACAGCTTAATGCCCGTGCTGAATGTATATGATAATGTGGCATTGCCGGTTACCCTTGACAGAGGAAAACATATCAGCCATAAGTATGTGGAAGAACTGCTGAGAGAGCTTGGAATCTGGGAAAAACGAAAGAAATATCCCAGTGAATTATCTGGCGGGCAGCAGCAGAGAGTGGCAATTGCAAGAGCTTTGGTGAATAAGCCACAGGTAATACTTTGTGATGAACCTACAGGGAATTTAGACTCTGCTACCACGGTAGATGTTATGGGTTTATTAAAGGCAAGCTGTCAAAAATATCATCAGACGATTATTATGGTGACGCATAATGAAGCGATTGCACAGACCTGTGACCGGGTGATCCACATTGAGGACGGAAGGATTCTTTCGGAAAAGGCAGGTGAACTATCATGAAAAAGTTTGTTCATTTATCTTTTTCGTATCTGAAATATTACAAAAAACAAACAGCAGCACTTCTTATGGGAGTGATTTTTTCAGCAGCTCTTTTTACAGGAATGGGAAGTTTGTTTGAAAGCGGAAAACAGGCGGCTGTGGAACACGCAAGGGCAGAATACGGGGACTGGCATTACAATACCAGGGGAGACCTTGCCTGGATTAAGGACTTTGAAAAAGAAGACCAGGGAAGGGGTTATAAGATTGAAAAGACCGGCATGGAAACCATACGAAAAGTCCTGGAAGAACCATTTAAGATGCAACTGGTCTATGCAGATTCCAGTTATCTGGAGATGATGGGACGGAAAATTCTTCAGGGATATTATCCACAGACGGAACAGGAAATTGCTATGGATATGCAGACCCTGCAGAGTCTTGGAATGGAAGATAAACTGGGGGAACAGGTGGTATTGGATGGAGATACCTTTGCTGTATGCGGAATCCTTTCGGATATGCCGGAAAAATTGCAGGAAGCACAGGGAAATTTCAACCAGGTATTCGTGAATGCATCTTTAGATTATGGAGAAAATGGCAGTTTTTTGTATTTGAAATTTGATGAAAACCATACCTTGTATCAGCAGCTTGTTTCCTTCTGCAAAAAATTTGAGATTCCCTATTCTGATATGAAACGGAATAATGGAATCGTTGGTTATTTTGGAGGAGACCGTCCAGAAGTAGTCTGGGAAACTGTGAAAAGCGGTTTGACCCATAAAGAGATGGGACTGCCGTACATCTGGGGGACTCTAAATGAAGACGGACAATTAACAGAATATACAATCCTTTTTGGAGTTGCCGGTTTTGGTGTTTTTATTATTTACAGCTTATTTCAGATTTCAGTGATTAAAAGAAAAGCACAGTACAGCACCATGGAAACCCTGGGTATGACAGATGGGCAGAAAATGGGAATTCTTTTAGGAGAACTGGGAAGTATCGGTGCTGTTGGATATCTTATAGGATGCGTATTGGGAAATCTTGCAGCAGCAGGTATTTATCAAAAAGCAGGGCGTATTTTTGTACTGAGGAATCAGACACGCCATACCGGAGGAGAGGATGCAGCAGAGAAATTTGGGGTTGCAAGTATCCCGGATGCTGGAAATTATCAAATAGACTGGTCCATCATGTTTGTGGGATTGCTGGGGCTTGCCATTGCTGTTTTCGTGATCAGCGGTATCTTTGTGTACCGGATGAGAAAGCAATCCATCCGGCAGATGTTGTCAGAAGAAGTAGAAAAACATCCAAAGCGTAAAATTTATAGCAAAAACCGCAGCAATCTGACAAGTATCCTTACTAGAAAATTTATGTTTGCCAGAAAAGGTAATTTTGTGGGGATTCTGTTATCCCTGTCCATAGGCAGTGTGTTATTTCTGGGAGCTTTTTATGTGATGGAAAACACAAAAATCAATAATGAACTGACCTTTAAAGCAGATGACGGATTTGCCTCAGATATTCAGGTTTATGTACAGTCTGATCAGCTTTCTGACGGAATTCCAGAAGATGCAGTACAGAAGATAAAAGAAATCGCCGGAATCCGGCAGATGC
>Bissell_p1__coassemble_12998_pt1 | contig 1911 bp, 2 predicted proteins | sample Bissell_p1__metabat2_high_PE_036 | metagenome-assembled genome bin Bissell_p1
TTTTTTCTCCCTCACCGTATTTCTGCCGCTTGAATAATTCTTTCTTTTATAATTTCCCCATCCTTTTCCGGAAAATAGGGGAGGTTCTGTTTTAGTTCCACATATTGAATTTTTTTATATGGAACAAAACAGTAGGTCTTACTAAAATATCCTTTCACAAGCACCATCTCTTCTTCACTAAAACAGCTTCCCGCAGTATGGTAATAAGCAACCACTAAAAGCAGGATCCAGATGCTTACAAAAGCCGCCCCGGCTGGTATCCATTTGCTGTATTTGGGCATATAAGTCATTCCAGCAGCTGTTACAACAATTGCGAAAAGAACATAAAAAAGTGTAGGCCATAACCAAGCAATCCATGTCTCTTTTGGCTGTTTTTCATAGTCCATTTGCACCGTATGTTCAAACTCTGGAAGAAGTTGTTCCATTCTTATATTTACCACTTCTTTTTTACAATAGGGAAACAAAAAGGCTTCTGCCTCTGCTGCATCATCTCCCATACCTATATTAATAATCTCTGCCATATATCGCCCTGTAATTCTGGCAGTTAAGGATTGGTGCAAAATCACCCCATTGATTTTCTCGATTGGAATAGTATAGTCCATTTTCTTAAAAAGACCATAACAAATGTGTAATTTATCCTCTTTCCTTGCAATTTTAAACCCATAGTACCGGATAAACCCTTTTACAATATCCCAGATTGCAGAAACACACATACCCACAGCCATCATAAGGCTCAAAAGTATGCCCGCCAGGCTTTCTCCAGTGCTGATTTTACTGGCTGCTGCCGTAACGATTCCTACGACTCCCAAAAAACTTCCCACTGCAATAAGCACAGAAAAAATGTTAATAGACAGGAATCCATGCAGAACGATATCCTTTGTCTGTGCCTCTAACTCCCAAACCATGACCTCTTCCGTCTCTGCTGGTTCTTCCTCACCTTTACACTGGCGCATCAGCTTCATGATATAGCCTTTTAATTGCTCCGCATCTGCCTTTTTTAACACAATCTTCACATCTGTCTGGTCTGCTGTGGACATACTGTTGGTATCCAGCTTCACCTTGCAGGTTCCCAGAAACATTTCAAGAAGGTTCTGTTCTGTATTAACATTTGAAATATTTTTAATACCAATGGTATTTTTCTTTTTATGAAGGGTGTTTCTTTCAATTACAATGCTGTTGCCGCAAATGGAAATATAAGTCTTTGACCAAAGAACCAGCTGATTGTCTTCTTTTTACTTCATCAATAATATCCGTATTGCTTTCATAACTGATATTTATATATGGAGCATTTTCTTACAAATATCGCACTGCTGTGGTTTTCCCTACAGCCATACATCCCTGCAGTGAAAGTATCATATCATCACCTCTATAAATTCTTTAAACGTTATTTTGAACCTGGCTCATTCTCATCAATTACTATTTGTAGACAACCGCAAATTCTTCGCATACAACTTTCATCTCAGGAGTAAATTTCCTTCCTGCTTCATTCAGACATTCTGTAAAGAATTTTCTGTGTATTTTTCTCCAAAAAGCTAAAGTTTTATCCCCCTCGCCTTCTTTGCAGGCGTGTTCTGCAGTTACCTCGCAAAAGGGAATAACGGTTACTTTTTCGGTTTGAATAATACAAACAGCATTGTCATTAGAATCCAAAATAACACTATATGCACCCACTACGGGCAGAGGTTCATTTTCTAATTCATAAAGTGGATACGCTGAAGCAGTAGCTGTTTTCTCCCCGGCTGCTACTAAATGAGCAAGCAAATCCGCTTCCGCACCAAATGACCACGCCTCATATCCGCAATCTTTCATATTATTATTTTTAACAAATGCTTCCCAAAGTTCTTTTCCTGTCATAATAGGTTTTCCTCAAACTCAACTTGATTTTACATCCTCGAACTTCCAACACCGTTT
>Bissell_p1__coassemble_15020_pt1 | contig 1672 bp, 1 predicted proteins | sample Bissell_p1__metabat2_high_PE_036 | metagenome-assembled genome bin Bissell_p1
AGTTGTTCTCTTTTGAATAATACTGATGTTTTCTCCGAACTTAACAATATCAATTCCCGGAAAATGATTTTTATCCGCCAAAAGTCCCGCTGCATTATTAAAACCATTTACATTGTCATACAAGTTCAATGTTCTCAATGTATCCTGATTAAACGTTTTAATCTGAATACTTTCTTTCAGCTTACGCTGTAAAACTTCAAAAGACAGATCCTGATCTTTACAAGGCAATTCTTCAAATCTAATATTTTTCCCATCTAATACAAGTCTTGAAAATTCCAGAGTATCTACCTCTATCGTCGCTGTATCATTTCGTTTGTATGCTTTTGATTTATACAAATATGGCTTCTGAAGACCACTGGTTACAGTAAGTTTTATCGTCTGCTCATTATTCTGTATTTCAAGTGTATAATTCGGTTGAGGAGAAATACTGTCATTGATTTTATTTTCAATATCCAGGCACGCCTGCTTTACATCCGGCAATCCCTTTACATTTCCATCATCATCTACTCCGAAAAGAATAGTTCCACCATCGTAATTTGAAAAGGCACTGACCGTTTTTAAAAAGGTATTTGTAATCGTTTCCTTGAACTCTAATATTCTCGTTTCACGCATATTAACCGCATCCTTTCCAACTTTGTTGATTATATTATATGCATAAATGCACAAAAAATCAATCGTAAAAATTTACGATTGATTTTTCAATTTATTTTTAATCATTTTTCCTTTTTCGTCCGTTTCAAATATTAAGCAGACCCTGATAACAGCAAATCTATACTCTATTTAACCTTGACATAGGACCAGCTCCTTCAGAAACTCTCTACGAATTCTGAAACACTTATTTAACCCTTTATCTTTTACTACATCCAAAAAAACGTTTGAATAATATCCTCTATTTCTATACTATTCTGCGTTTCCTTCAATTCTATTCCAAAACACTCTTTATATAAATTTCCGATTAATTCAATCCCTTTATTTACATCTGAAATTGAAATATATTGCATTGCTTCGCTAGGCGATATCCTAATATCAGACATTGCACAAGATGCATCTAAATGTCCAAAAAAGTTATCCCTGTACTCCGTTACATTTTTAACCATTATACTATCATTCAAAAAAGATCGAATATTTTCAACAGCTTCTCTTACTTTTTTCTTTTGTTTATACACATCACGTTGACTAATCACGTTAATTGTTTTCTCAAGCGAAAATTCTTTCGTACCCACAAAAATCTTACTCAATCCCATTATGACCTTGTAAGGTAACGCATTATAAATAATGCTCCTCACCCTAGAATATGATATCAATTTAAACTCTGCACGCTTTTCCCATTCTTTTTCAACTTCTCCGAAAACAAACAGGGTGTCTCTAATTTCACAAAGTTCATTATATAACATACTTATATGAACATTATACCAATCGTTAGAATGACCGATACCTTCCTCGTTATCCAGTTCATAATCGAAATTCTTAACTAATCCTTCAAGTCCCTCTTTTCTTTTCATCCCATTTCTCCTCGTATAATATTTTCACTTTCCCTTCCTTATACTCTCTTGTTGCCCTAGCAGCCTTCTGTAATTCGTTCAAATACATATTCAGATTCCGAAGATAGCACATCCCGGAACACATATCCAAGTCTGTCAAATTTCTGTATTTCCACCGGATTTTCAATATG